>Ga0209400_1000708_pt1 | contig 28832 bp, 25 predicted proteins | sample M_130807_EF_Meta_FD_187313 | JGI IMG/M metagenome (GOLD analysis project Ga0209400, IMG submission 187313) | Freshwater microbial communities from Lake Montjoie, Canada to study carbon cycling - M_130807_EF_MetaG (SPAdes) (version 2) | ecosystem: Environmental > Aquatic > Freshwater > Lake... | reverse complement strand
GGGTGTAACCGCGTTATTTGTGAAAGCGCGGGCGTATTGAAGTTGGTGATCGCTTCCCGGCTTTGCCTTATCAAGGAAGGCTTCTGCCGCATTTGCTACCGCAAGGCGCATGGCATCGCGATTTTGTGGCGCTACATACGCCCAGATTGCGGTATCAATCTGCATGAAAGTTGCGGTGATCATTGAAATATCTGTCTCACCCTTAAGAGTATTGAGTGCAATCTTTATGTAATCACTTGCAGATAGTTCACCATCGCGGGTTGAATCCCAAAGAGATGCCCAGATAAGTCCGCGAGCAAGTGAATCATCTAACTTTCCTTCATAGCTCTTCATCGTTTCAACTGAGCGTTCATCAAAGCGCAACTTGGCATAGCTCTGATCATGGTCGTTGATCAGCAAGAGATCTGCTGCCTTTTTGCCAGCAAATTCCTTGATCTCAGTTAATTCGCCTTCGATATCGACTTCAATACTCTCGCGACGTACCAATGTGCCATCATGAAGATCAAAGAGGCCGATAAATAAATGGTGCGGGCGAAGCTCTTTTGAGCCAACCGGCATCGGAGGTACTTCTTGCTTTGCAGAGACAGATGCATATTTGTCGCCATCTAGCGTCACTACCGGGCGCAAGGTATTTACACCTGCTGTGCGCAACCATGTGGCCACCCAAGCAGTGAGATCTTTACCGCTGGTGGCTTCTAATTCAGTGATTAGATCGCTTAGTTCGGTGTTCTTGTAAGCATGCTTTGCAAAGTAGGTGCGAAGGCCGGCGATGAAGTTATCGCGGCCAACGTGTGCAACGAGCTGTTGCAATACCGATGCACCCTTTGCGTATGAAATGCCATCAAAGTTTGTGCGCACATCATCGAGATCTTCCATCTCAACTGCAATTGGGTGGGTCGAAGTTAGCTGATCTGCGCGGTAGGCCCAGTTCTTGCGAACCGAGTTAAATTCAGTCCAGGCATGCTTATATTTTGTTGATTCGCTAACGGACATGTAAGAAGCCCATTCTGCAAATGATTCATTTAGCCAAAGGTCTTGCCACCATTTCATTGTGACTAAATCACCAAACCACATGTGAGCCATCTCGTGATGGATAGTTGTGGCGCGGCTGATGTAGCTGCGTTCGGTAACTTTGCTGCGGAAGATAAGGACATCTTCGTGGAAAGTAACGCAGCCGACGTTCTCCATCGCGCCCCAGTTGTATTCAGCAACTGCAATCTGATCGTACTTACCGAATGGATAAGCCAGACCGAAAGTCTTTTCAAAGTAGGCAAAGCCCTGCTTGGTTACTTCAAAGATTTTCTCAGCATCGACGTGCTGGAAGAAAGATTTACGGGCGTAGATACCGAGCGGAATAGTCTTCTCGCCCTTGTATTCATCATGAACAGATTTGTATGCACCAGCGACGATCGCAGTTACATAAGTTGAGATAACTTGAGATGTAGCGAATTGGATATGTTTGCGATCGCCATCTAAATCTTTAGTAGATTCAGCGCCGTAATTTGAGATTACTTCCCAATGCTTTGGCGTAATCGTGCTAATTGAGAAAGTCGCCTTTTGATCGGGTTGATCGAAGCAGGCATACATACGGCGAGCATCGCCGGTTTCAAACTGGGTATAGAGATAGACCTCATCATCGGCAGGATCCACGAAGCGGTGCAGACCTTCTCCAGAAGTTGAGTAAATACCTTCGTGCTCGATCTCCAAGGTATTTTCCGCAGCGATTGGTGGCAAGAAGATTGATTCACCATCAAACTTGGGATCAAAATCTGCGCCATTTAGCTTTGCGCTAATTACGCGCTTTCCAACGCAGTCGATAAAGGTTGTCTCACCTGGCTTCAGGCCAGCAAATTTAATGGTCGTCTTTACCAAGAAGGTCTGAGCACCAGTCGTCACATCTAAGTCAATTTTGTAACTTTCGACTTTTAGGATTTGGGAACGTTGGGCTGCTTCAACTTGCTTGAGGTTAGTACCTGACACGACGACTCCTTCGAGGGATGTAATTTTTGCTTCTCGGAGTCTAATCGTGAAAGAGTTCGAGTGTGGAACCAATGACAAACCGCAGTTATCGCTTACGCGGCGTGCGGATCACCCCAGCACAACAGGCGGCCCGCGATACTTTATGGGCGAAATATGGGGTGACTTTCACAGAGTCTCAAATTGATTTAGATGCGCTATTTCCTAAGAAACAACCACTGATTATGGAGATTGGTTATGGAATGGGAGAGGCAACCTGGCAGATTGCTAAAGCCAATCCAGGTATAAATTATCTAGGCGTTGAAGTTCATTTGCCTGGTGGCGGAAAGTTAATGGCACGTTTGGACGAATACGAACTTACAAATGTACGCGTGATCGAACGCGATGTCTTCGAAGTCTTTTACTACATGGTTAAAGATCAAAGCCTTGATGGCGTCCACTTATTCTTTCCAGATCCTTGGCCCAAGAAGCGCCACTTTAAACGTCGCATTATTCAAGAACGCTTCTTAAGCGAAGTCGCAGCCAAATTGAAGCCAGGTGGTTATCTGCACATTGCAACAGATTGGGTGCCTTATGCCGAATGGATTACCGAAGTATTTTCACAGAGCAAGTTATTTACCGGGGGAGTCATAGATCGCCCCGATGGGCGCCCATTAACTAGATTTGAAGGGCAAGGGATTTCGAAAGATCACGCAGTCAATGACTTTATGTTCCTAAAAGCTTAAGTTAAATATCGCCGGTCGCTTCATAATTTGAGATCAAATTAATTCGGCGAATATGGCGCTCGTCGTTGCTAAAGGGCGTTGCGATAAAAGCATCGATAATTGCTTTGCAATCTGCGATTGAATGCATTCGTCCACCGATAGCGACCACATTTGCATTGTTATGTTCTCTGCCAAGCTTGGCGGTTTCGATGCTCCAGGCAAGGGCTGCAAGAACCCCTTTAACTTTATTGGCCGCCATTTGTTCGCCGTTGCCAGAACCGCCAATCACAATTCCCAATGATGATGGATCCTTGGAAGCTGCGATTGCTGCTGGAATACAGAAAACCGGATAATCATCTAACGCGTCATATTCGTATGGCCCGTGATCGGTAACGTCGTGTCCGTTATTTACCAAGTGAATAATTAGCTCACTCTTAAGTTCAAGTCCGGCATGATCGCTTCCAATATGTAAACGCATGCCTGAAGTCTCTCACGGTGTCATTTATCTAAGCCTGATCGCAACAACGAAAAACCCGCCGCGCTGGAGAAGTCGCGACGGGTTTTTCTACCCTTGGAGGAACTACATGAAACTAATCGGTAGAACTTATGCTGATGGTGTTGCTGTTGGTGCAGGAATCTTTGGAGCCTTGCCCATGCCGCCCATTTCTGGACCACCATGACCACGACCGCCTCTTTCGCCTTTACCCATGCCGCGAACTTCTTCAACTTCAGCGGTTAAATGTGCGGTAAGACCTGCCTTAAGAGTTGTTGCTTGTGCAGCAGTCAACTTTCCGGAAGTTACAGCTGCATCGATTCGCTTTGTCTCATCTGCAACTAGGACTGCGATGAGTTCAGCTTTCTTTGCACCTGCGATTGCACCAAGTGATTCACCTGCTGCAAGACGTGTTCGTAGTGCTGCACTGTCGATTCCTATCGTCTTCGCGATCAAAGCTTCGAGTGCTGCACGATCTTCACCGAGTGGACCCATTCCTTTACCTGGTCCATCAAATCCACGAACAGGTGCTGCAGCAGCAAAAGCTGCTTTCACTGCATCTGCTTGCGCTTGTGTAATTGTTCCCTTAGTGACGAGCGCTGCCAGAACAGAAGCGATTGCATCTTCTGGCCCGTTGAGATTTGCCATTGGATTAGCAATTCCATTTGAGGAAGTGCGAGTTACTTTTGTTGAAACAACCTTCGTCTTTGACGCAGCTTGACCGACTCCAACTGTTCCGATTGTTAATGCAACAGTTGTAATCGCAATTGCGATGACGTTCTTCTTTGATGACATTTGCATGTCTTCCCTTCATCCCGTGGAGCACATTGGCCGAAACCCTCGTTATCGACTGGTAGTAGATAACTACCCAATGCTCAAAAAAGTACCCCTAGAACCTGTGAGACCCTTGCGAGTTTTTGCCAGTTTGGCCTGCGTGCAAAGGGGGATATTCCTAGCGGCTCTAAGAAATATCTCAGGGAAAGCCCCCTTCGCGCTAAAAGTGCTCCGCCTCACAATTTTCTTTAACACCCGTAGCCAGTGGACCTGGAGGTTCCATGAAACGCAACCGGACAATTATCGAAGTATTTGTCAGTCTCTTACTTACAGCGCTGATCTCAGATATGGCGATCCCTATATCGGCTGCCGCCAATAAACCTAAATCTGCCGGCCGCACATCCAGTGCAATCCCTAACACCATTCTCAATGGGAAAGGTGCGCCACTTAACAACTTAGGTATTGATGGCGATTTCTATATTGATACACGTTCACTTCAAATTTATGGTCCAAAGAAAACTGGGAAATGGCCGCTGCCACAAAGTTTGCAAGGACCAGCAGGTGTTCCAGGTGTTGATGGAAAAAATGGCAGCGAAGGTAAAACTATTTCGAACGCATCATCAGTTGCCGGACCTACTGGTGCACAAGGTGAGAAAGGCGAGAAGGGAGATAAAGGTGAACCAGGGGTTCCCGGTGCTAGCGGTGCGCAAGGGCCAGCTGGTGCAAAAGGAGAAACTGGAGCAACTGGTCCACAAGGTGCAACTGGACCATCAGGCGGTGGAGGTGGAACAACCGGGCCACAGGGACCGGCTGGTGCAAAAGGTGACACTGGTGCAACTGGTGCCACTGGAGCGCAAGGACCAACTGGTTTAACGGGAGCAACTGGTGCAAGAGGTGAAACTGGAACTGCGGGTAGTAATGGTGCGGTGGGCGCAACCGGTGCAACTGGTGCGACAGGTGCAACGGGTTCTGCAGGTGCAACTGGTGCGAAAGGCGATACCGGTGCAACTGGTGCGAAAGGCGATACCGGTGCGACTGGTCCATCAAATGTTTACGCTAACAACATTCCAAGTTGGACCTTGTCCACGTCGACCGCAAAGTCGTATGCGACTTCAACTTTTTTTCTCAGTTATAAATCAAGCAAGAGTTATTTGTATTCGAGTTATTTGTATGGACAATCAGATGCAACTGCAAGCGTATTTGCTGTTGAAATCATCCATTCTGATGGCTCAACTTCGAAGTTTGGTTATTCGGCAGTTGAGAACATCAATTTTTCTGGTGAACCAAAAGTCGCACGCTATACATTCACAATTACGGGTGTTATCACTCCTGTTGGGGGCGATGTCAGCTTGGCAATTCGAGTCATTGATGACGCCGGAGCAACGGGAGGAGCGAACTCAATGACCTTCAGTGGAATAGTGTTTTCAACCCTTGCAGGAGCAGTCGGAACTCTCTAAAACTATGGAGCGGGTGACCGGGATCGAACCGGCATGGCCAGCTTGGAAGGCTGGGGCTCTACCATTGAGCTACACCCGCGAGTGGTGCTGGCCAGTGAACTGGCTTCGCGTTACGGGTAAGGGTACTGCCTCGGTAACCGAGAGTAAAAAATTACTCTAGACTCACCTCTTGCGCCACGGGGCGTAGCGTAGTGGCTAGCGCGCCTGCTTTGGGAGCAGGAGACCGGGAGTTCGAATCTCCCCGCCCCGACCAGAAGTTCAATAAAAGATTTATTTACAGCTCAATTTAATTTCTAATCAAGGAGCACTTTGTGAAGAGTACGGTCGAAACACTTTCTCCAACTCGCGTCCGTCTCGATATCGAAGTTCCTTACACAGATCTAACTACTTACATCAGCCAGGCATACACAACTGTTGCCAAGAAGATTAATGTCCCTGGCTTTCGTAAGGGCAAAGTACCTGCAGCGATGATTGATCAGCGCGTTGGTCGTGGCTCAGTAATTGATGAAGCGATCAATAACGCACTTCCTGAATTTTACGGAATGGCAGCTCGCGAACACTCAGTTCTCGTCGTTGGCCGCCCAGAAGTTGAAATCAAGGAATATGTCGATAACGAGAAGTTGGTCTTCGCCGTTGAAGTAGATGTTCGCCCAGAGGTGTCGCTTCCTGACTTTTCAAAGATCACCATCGAAGTAGATGATGTAGCAGTCACCGATAAAGATATCGATGAGCAGGTCGACGAGCTCCGTGCTCGCTTCGGAACTCTCTCAACGGTCGAACGCGAAACTAAAGATGGCGACTTTGTAACAGTTGACCTCACCGCCAAAATTGATGGCGCAGAAGTCGACGGCGGCAAGGCAAACGATATTTCTTACGAAGTCGGTTCCAACCGCATGATCGATGGTCTAGATGCGGCTCTTATCGGCATGAAGGCCGGAGAAATTAAGAACTTTGAGACTCAGCTCGTCGGTCAGAAAGATGGCGAAAAAGGCGATGTTGAAATCAAACTCAAGGCGGTTAAAGAACGCGAACTTCCACCAGTCGATGATGCCTTTGCAAAGTTGGCATCTGAGTTCGACACAATTGATGAACTCAAAGCAGATTTCACAGAACGCCTAAAGCGCGTTAAGGCACTTGAACAAGGTGCACAAGCACGTGACTTGCTACTGAAGAAGATGATCGATGATCTTGATATTCCAGTTCCAGATAAGTTAGTTGCTGACGAAGTTCACCAGCACCTCGAAGGTGAAGGCCGCTTGGAAGATGAAGCACACCGCGTAGAAGTAGACGGTGAAGTTCGCGTCTCGATCAAATCTGATTTCTTATTAGATGCAATCGTTAAGGCTGAAGAAGTACAGGTTAATGAAATTGAATTAACTGAATATCTAATTCGCACCTCACAGCGTTACGGAATGCCACCTGAGCAATTTGCAAAGCAACTCCAAGATGCAGGTCAGATTTCACAGCTAGTTGCTGAGGTTTCTCGCACAAAGGCTTTGGCTGGCGTGCTCGGGCGTGTCAACGTTGTCGACAAATCAGGCAATAAGATTGATCTCGAGGCGCTTCGCCCGCAGGCTGCAACAGCCGAATCTCTTCCCGAGGCTCAACTTTCAAGGTAGTTTGGTCTTTCCAACGCTGATTTGAGGTTGCGAATGCGCCAAACGTTTCTTCGCTTTTCTTTATTCTTGGCGCTGCCAATTTCGGTGATTCCAACTGGAGCTTTTGGTTCTGATATTACAGACTCGGCGACTGTTGTTGCCGAACCCATGCTGATTAATGAAAAGGTACTTCCACCAATTATGGTGAACCCGCTAAAGGCGAAAACAATTACCGTAAAGCTTGGGAAAGTAGTTGTCTTTAGCGTTGCAGATCCGGCAATTTGGAAAGGCAAAGTAGTAGATCCAAAGATTGCGAAGTTCGTTGCTGGGGGACCGCAGTCGACTTATGAAACTAATCCATCGCTGACCTTGCTAAAAAAGGGAAAGACCACCGTCTCTTTGACGGATGGTAAAAAGACTTATCTACTCAAACTGACCGTTTCCTAAAGGGTTGGCTCTGCCCTGAGCGAACAAAGGCACTTTTGCGCCGATTTTTCGATATTTGGGAAGCATTTGACCGTAAGGATTGTTAAGGTCACTACATACAAGTAGTAATCAATCAGGAGGATCACTTGGATTATCAACTCCCACAGACAGCCGATCTAAACCCTCGCGCTGCAACAACAGGGGCAAATTGGCTAGATGACAATGTCTATAACCGTTTGCTGCGCGAGCGCATCATCTTCCTTGCCGGAGAATTCCGCGACGAGATGGCCAATGCAATCTGCGCGCAGATGTTATTGCTCTCTGCAGAAGATCCTGAGAAAGATATCTACCTTTACATAAACTCACCTGGCGGTTCAGTAACTGCAGGTATGGCCATCTATGACACTATGCATTACATCAAAAACGATGTTGCAACAGTTGCGATGGGAATGGCTGCATCAATGGGCCAATTTATTCTTACGGCTGGTGCACCAGGAAAGCGTTATGCAACTCCTAACGCACGTATCTTGATGCACCAACCTCTCGGTGGCATCGGCGGTACCGCAACAGATATTCGTATCCAGGCAGAACAGATGGCAATTACTAAGCAGACTATGTCTGAACTAAATGCCAAGCACACTGGACAACCACTAGAAAAGATCATCGCTGACTCTGATCGCGATAACTGGTTTAACGCTAAAGATGCTCTTGCTTACGGATTTATCGATCATATTGCGACAAACGATGGACAAGTTGCAGGAGGCAAGAAGTAATGAAATATATCCAAGATATTACAAGCCGCTATGTTCTTCCAACAATCGAAGAAAAGACTGCTTATGGCTATAAGCGTTTAGATCCATATACAAAGTTATTTGAAGAGCGCATCATCTTTATGGGTCAACCAATTGATGACACAGTTGCCAACGACGTTATGGCTCAGCTATTGACCCTTGAATCAATGGATCCAGATCGCGATATTTCGATCTACATCAACTCACCAGGTGGATCATTTACTGCGCTAACTGCAATTTATGACACGATGCAATTTGTTCGCCCAGACATCACAACAATCTGTCTTGGCCAAGCAGCATCTGCTGCTGCGATCATTCTTGCCGGTGGAACAAAGGGCAAGCGCTACGGTCTAGAACATTCACGAATCCTTATCCACCAGCCTTCATCTGAAGGTGGCGGACAAGCATCTGATATCGAGATCCAAGCTCGTGAAATTATGCGTATGCGTGGCCTTCTCGAAACGATGCTTGCCAAGCATTCAAATAAGAGCGTTGAAGAAATCGAAAAAGATATCGAACGTGACAAGATCCTTACCGCTGCAGAAGCAGTCGAGTACGGGATTATCGATAAGGTTATGTCTTCACGTAAGGCCAAGCCTTCGGCTTAATTCTTAATTTAATCTCTGAAAGAGGAGCGTCGGTTTAGAAATGTTGAAAAAATATTTCGAACCCGGCGCTCTTTTTTCATACCGTTCATATCGTAATCTTTGGGTTTCAACGGTCTTAACAATCATTGCTACCAGCGCTTTTCCAATTGCCCTTGCAGTAACAATTCTTGACGCCGGAGGTAGCGCAACAGCTCTTGGGTTAATTATGGGCGCACGAGTTCTAGCAGGAGTATTGCTGGCACCAGTGGGGGGCGTTTGGGCTGATCGATTATCAAGACGTTCGGTATTAATTAATTCCGATGGAATAAGAGCCTTTGTTGGAAGCATAATGATCTTTTTTGATCCAGCAACTATTTCTTTATGGGTGTTACTAGCGGTTGTTTTAATCATGGGCGCAAGTGATGCTTTTGGTCGCCCCGCTGTTGCAGCAATAATTCCAAGCATTTTGCCCGATCAGCTCTTGCCATCAGGAAATGTCGTTCGAGGTATCGCGATGAAAGGTGGAGAGATTGCTGGCCCTGGAATTGCTGGGCTTATTATTGTTACCTTCGGAACGCATGTCACATACCTAACAACTTGCTTCTTCTTTCTCGTTGGCGCGCTATTACTTTTAAGAGTGCATGAGAACCCGCGTGAAATAAGTAGCACTCCAAAAAGTTCATTTATCACTGAAGTTCGCGAAGGATTACGTGTTGTTTGGTATTACAAATGGATAACCGCCATGATCATTATGGCTACTTTCCAACTAATGATGGTGGTCGGTGTGGAAATGGTTCTGCTACCTGTAATCACAAAACGCGACTTTGGAACTGCGGCGGTATATGCCACAGCAGCTGCACTATTTAGTCTTGGTGGTGTTATCTCTGCAATCATCAGTATTAAATCGAATACAAAGAGACCTGGAACAGTTTCTGTAGTTGTCTGGGGTCTCTTCATCTTTGCACCACTTGTTCTAGCCTTCCCCTCTTCACGTGAGCTAATTTTTCTGGCTTACTTCTTAGCTGGTTTTTCTGTGGGCCCATGGGAAGCGTTCTGGAACACACAAGTTCAACGTGAAGTTCCAACTGAATATCAGGCTCGTGTATTTAGCATCGATTTCATGGGGACAGTGGGATTACTTCCGCTCGGTATGGCACTTGCTGGCCCAATGGCTAATCTGGTTGGGGAAAGACAATTACTTATAGGCGTAGCGATTTTTCACCTAGCTATCTGTGCAGCCGTTTTATTGGTTCCTGGCGTAAAGGTGATGAAGACTTCGCTACCACCGTATTCGCCGAATAATTCATCTATGGGCGAACACACTCAAGCCTGATTTAGACCGCAAAATTTCACGCTCAAAACTATTCTTATCCCATGACTCGTATTGGCGAAACTAGCGATCTCCTCAAGTGTTCCTTCTGCGGAAAGACCCAAAAGCAGGTTAAGAAACTAATCGCAGGTCCGGGCGTTTATATTTGCGACGAATGTATCGAACTCTGTAACGAGATCATCGTTGAGGAACTTGCAGAAGCTACAACCCTTGGACTTACCGAACTTCCTAAGCCCCATGAAATCTTTGAATTCCTAGATCAATATGTGATCGGACAAGACCGTGCGAAGAAATCTCTAGCCGTAGCGGTTTACAACCATTACAAGCGCGTTCAATCTGGACAAGCAAAAGGTGAAGATGGCGTAGAACTTGCTAAGTCAAATATCTTGTTACTTGGTCCAACTGGTTGTGGCAAGACTTTAATGGCTCAAACTTTAGCTCGTATGTTAAATGTGCCATTTGCAATTGCTGATGCAACCGCGCTGACTGAAGCCGGTTATGTCGGCGAAGATGTTGAAAATATTCTTCTAAAGCTTTTGCAGGCTGCAGATTACGATGTTAAGAAAGCCGAAACCGGAATCATCTACATCGATGAAATCGATAAGGTCGCCCGCAAATCTGAAAATCCATCTATCACTCGTGATGTATCTGGTGAAGGTGTTCAACAGGCGCTGCTTAAGATTCTCGAAGGAACTGTTGCATCTGTTCCACCACAAGGCGGACGAAAGCACCCACACCAAGAATTTATTCAGATCGACACAACTAACGTTCTCTTTATCGTGGGCGGCGCATTTGCTGGCTTAGATAAAATTATTGAAGCGCGCAGCGGAAAAGCTGGAGTCGGCTTTAATGCAACTCTGCAAGAAGCAGCTGATAAGAACCGTAAAGATATATTTGCCGATGTAATGCCCGAAGATCTTCTAAAATTTGGAATGATCCCTGAATTTATCGGTCGCCTTCCTGTATTAACTAGCGTTGAAAACCTTGATAAGCCGGCCTTGATGGAGATCTTGACAGAACCAAAGAACGCCTTGGTTAAGCAGTATCAGCGCTTATTTAATTTAGACGATGTAGAACTTGAATTCACTACCGATTCATTGGATGCGATAGCCGAACTAGCCCTAGATCGTGGCACCGGTGCTCGTGGCCTGCGCGCAATCATGGAATCAGTTCTGTTAACTGTGATGTACGACGTACCAAGTCGCTCCAATATCGCCAAAGTAATAATTACAAAAGATTGCATTGACCAAGGCGCTGCCCCAACCTTGGTTGAGCGCACTGGCGATCTTCCAAAGCGCGCATCCCGCCGCGAAAAAGGTACAGAGGAGAAGAGCGCGTAATCTAGACTGCGCTCTATGTCTTCCGCATCGCCATCTGGCGCTGAACTCGCTTCGACCTTTTCACCGGTCGATATCGAATCTCGCCTATATAAAAAATGGCTGAGCGCAAACTACTTCACCGCTGATGCATCATCTACCAAAGAAGCTTTCTCAATAGTTCTGCCGCCACCAAATGTCACCGGCGTTCTACATATCGGGCACGCACTAGATCAAACTTTGCAAGATTGTTTATCTCGCATGAAACGCATGAAGGGCTATGAAGTTCTATGGCTACCCGGAATGGATCACGCCGGTATTGCAACTCAAAACGTTGTTGAAAAACAATTAGCATCGCAAGGTTTATCGCGCCATGATTTAGGGCGCGACGAATTTGTTAAGAAAGTTTGGGAATGGAAAGCCGAATCCGGTGGAGCAATTCTCGATCAGATGAAACGTCTGGGCGCCAGCGTTGACTGGTCCCGTGAGCGTTTTACGATGGATGAAGGAATGTCCAAGGCGGTGGTTTCACTCTTTAAGAAGATGCACGATGCCGGCCTGATCTATCGCGCCGAAAGAATTATTAACTGGTGCCCACGCTGTTTAACTGCTCTTTCAGACATTGAAGTTGATCACCAAGATGATGCCGGTGAATTTGTGCAGATTCGCTACGGTGAAGGTGAACAATCGATTGTTATTGCAACTACACGTGCAGAAACAATGTTGGGTGATGGCGCAGTTGCAGTCCACCCAGAAGATCCGCGTTATAAGCATTTGATTGGAACCGAAGTGCTTCTTCCCTTGGTAGATCGCATGATTCCGATCATCGCTGACGAATTAGTTGAGCAAGATTTCGGTACCGGTGCCGTGAAAGTTACCGCCGCGCACGACCCAAATGACTTCGAAATGGCGATGCGCCATAACGTGCCATTCGTTGTGATTATGAACGAACACGGCGTAATGGCTGGCACCGGAACTGAGTTCGATGGCATGGATCGCTTTGCCGCACGTACCGCAGTCGTTGCTAAGTTAAAAGAGATGGGTCGCGTTGTAGCTGAAAAGCGTCCATATATCCACGCCGTTGGCCATTGTTCTCGTTGCGATACAACAGTAGAACCACGGCTTTCAAAGCAATGGTTTGTAAAGGTGGCACCACTTGCTAAAGCATCTGCCGATGCGGTTCGCAGCGGTGAAGTAAAGATTGAACCTGAAGCGCTTTCGCCAAGATATTTTGAGTGGGTAGATAACATGCACGACTGGTGTATCTCTCGCCAACTTTGGTGGGGGCATCGAATTCCAGTTTGGTATGGACCAGATGGTGAAATTACAGTTGTTGGTCCAGATGAAGTTGCACCAGTTGGCTGGACGCAAGATCCAGATGTTTTAGATACCTGGTTCTCATCAGGCCAATGGGCATTTTCTACCTTTGGTTGGCCAGAAAAAACCGCTGAATTAGCTAAGTTCTATCCGACCAGCGTTCTTGTTACTGGTTACGACATTTTATTCTTCTGGGTTGTCCGCATGATGATGATGTCTACCTTTGCAATGGATGGGGTTGCCCCATTTAAGACAATCATGTTGCACGGTTTGGTGCGCGATCAATTCGGCAAGAAGATGTCGAAGAGTCGCGGAAATGTAATTGATCCAATCGAGTTTATGGATAAGTACGGCGCCGATGCGCTGCGCTTTACCTTGGCCCGCGGCGCCAACCCCGGAACCGATCAAGCGCTTGCTGAAGATTGGATTGGTGGATCACGTAACTTCGCCACCAAGTTATGGAATGCAACGCGCTTTGCGATGATGAACGGGGCAAATGTATCTGGCCCACTTCCTGAAGTTTCTACCCTTAGCGGGATCGATCGTTGGATCCTTTCGCGCCTAAGTGAAACGCTACGTGATGTTGATGTATTGCTAGAAAGTTATGAATTCGCTCGCGCCTGCGAAACTCTCTATCACTTTGCTTGGGATGACTTATGCGATTGGTATCTAGAACTTTCGAAAGAGACCTTTGCATCAGATGACAAAGCCGCGTCCCAACGAGTGCTTGGCCATGTCCTTGATCACCTAATGCGCGTGCTGCATCCAGTAATGCCATTTATTACTGAGGAACTCTGGTGCACGCTCACCGGTGGTCAATCTTTGGTTGTTGCTGATTGGCCAGTATCGAATCCGACACATATTGATAAGAAATCAGAATCACTTGTTACCTCATTACAAGAAGTTGTCACCGAAGTTCGTCGTTTCCGCAATGATCAAGGTCTAAAGCCATCACAGAAAGTTCCTGGTCGTTTCACTGGATCGAAAGATATTGTTGAATACTCCAGCGCACTTCGATTTATATTGAAGTTAGAAGATAAAGATTTCACGCCTTCTGCATCGCTGGAAATCGCCGGCGTAAAGATTGAACTTGATCTGACTGGATCAATCGACGTCGTGGCAGAACGAGCCCGTTTAGAGAAAGATCTAGCCGCAGCAAAGAAGGATTTACAAACCGCTGAAGTAAAACTTGGAAACGCCGGCTTTATGGCGAAAGCACCTGCAGATGTAGTTGTTGAAATTAAAGATCGTCTGGCAAAGACATCATCAGATATCGAACGCATCACCGCAGCACTTGCTGCTTTGAAGTAGTCTTAAGTTATCCCATGAACAACATCAGCCCCGATGATCAAGAGCGTATCGATGCAATTGAAAAGGCTCTACTTGCGCGCTGGCCCGAAAATCGTATCGCGCCGACTTTAGATAGAATCGCAGCGCTGGTTGATATTTTAGGTTCGCCACAATTGACCTATCCAACTATCCATGTCGGTGGTACCAATGGCAAGACCACAACTGCTCGGATGATTGATGCGCTCTTATTTGAAATGGGGTTGCGTACGGGACGTTTTACCAGTCCTCATTTAGAAAGTTATTTGGAACGCATTTGCATTAATGGCCAACCAATTGACGCCAAAGAACTGATCTTCTCGTTCAATGATGTAAGTCCATATTTCGATTTAATGGATAGTAAATTCGATAATCCGATCTCTTTCTTTGAAGCGATCACAGCCCTTGCCTTTGCAGCCTTTGCCGAGCACCCAATCGATGTTGGTGTAATCGAAGTTGGCATGGGCGGGCAATGGGATGCAACAAATGTAGTCGATGCCGATGTTTCAGTAATTACGCCAATAGGTTTAGATCACATGGAGTATCTTGGCGACACAATCACTGAAATCGCCGCCACCAAAGCAGGGATTATCAAGGAGCAAGGCTTTGTCGTCTTGGCACAACAGACCCCTGAAGCTGCAGTTGAACTACTGCGCCGGGCTGCAGAAGTCGGAGCCGATGTCGCTCGTGAAGGTTTGGAATATTCAATCGATTCGCGCGCAATCGCAGTCGGGGGACAGTTGATTTCAATCACCGGTCTGCGTGGACATTACGATGACATTTTCTTGCCGCTACACGGTAAGCACCAGGCTTCAAATGCAGCAGCGGCTCTTATTGCAGTGGAAGCATTCTTCGGGGAACAAGATTTAGATATCGATGCAGTCCGTGCCGGATTTGCAAATGTGTCGTCTCCTGGAAGGTGCGAGGTAATCCATCGCGACCCGACGATTATTTTAGATGCGGCGCATAATCCGCATGGTGCAAAAGCGATTGCAGAGACGATTCAGAGGGAATTTACCTTTGATGATGTCACTGGAATCGTGGCGTTAATGGCCGATAAAGATGCGTTAGGAATCCTGCAGGCGCTTGAACCTGTTATGAATCAGATAATTGTGACGACAAATTCTTCTGAGCGCTCTCTGAACGTGGCTGATTTAACCAAATTGGCTACCCAAGTTTTTGGTGCGGATCGCGTTTTCGCCGAAGAGACTTTACAAGATGCCATTGATCGTGCCATAAAAGATTCAGTGCGTCCTTTAAGCGATGAAACGCTGGCTATGTTGATTACGGGTTCAGTCGTCACAGTTGGCCAAGCTCGTACAGCAGTGCGCAAAAAATATGCCAAGCTAGATGAAGCAGGTGAAAAGTAATGCGCGTACTTGGCTCGGCAGTGCTTGCAATGGAGTTTTTGGTAATGGGCTTTGCCATGTTGCTGGCCAAAGATAACCATGGAACTTCCACGATCATCTACGGATTTGTCGTCATGTTTTTAATGATTTATTCCATCCGATTATTAAAGAAGCGCTCGGGCTGGATCTTGGGATCAATTCTGCAAATTGCAATGGCCGCCTATACCTTTGCTGTGCCTTCAATGGCGATCGTAAATCTGCTCTTCATGGGGCTATGGGTTGCGGCGATAATTGTTGGCCGTAAGGGTGAGGCAGCACGTGCGGCGCTATTGGCCAATCCGAGGGAAAATCCCGTGGCGCCAACTACGCCAGATGCCTAATAGACTGGCCTAGTGAGTAACGAAAAGACCCTAATCCTGGTTAAGCCAGATGGCGTACGTCGCCAATTAATCGGCGAAGTTATCGCTCGTGTTGAAGCTAAGGGATATGTAATTACTTCACTTCGCATGATGCAAGCAGATCGTGCGCTACTTGAACGTCACTACGAAGAACATAAAGGTAAGCCGTTTTTTGAACCGCTAGTTGAATTTATGATGTCAGGTCCAATCGTTGCAATGGTGGCTGAAGGTAATCGTGTCATTGAAGGCTTCCGGTCATTAGCTGGTGCAACTGATCCAACCATCGCAGCACCTGGCACGATCCGCGGCGATCTAGCGCGCGATCAAGGAACAAAGGTTGTACAAAATATTGTTCACGGATCAGATTCACCAGAATCTGCAGCACGTGAAATTGAAATCTTTTTTGGCAAGTAAGTTCAAGTAAATAACTGAAGGGTAAAAAATGAGTAATAGAATGTCATTTATCGGCCGAGATATGGCCGTTGACTTGGGCACCGCAAATACCTTGGTCTATGTGCGCGGCCGTGGCATCGTTCTCAATGAGCCTTCAGTAGTTGCTGTAAATCAAGACACTGGTGGAATTCTGGCTGTTGGACTTGAAGCCAAGAAGATGATCGGTCGTACTCCAGGAAATATCGTGGCAATTCGTCCGCTAAAAGATGGAGTTATCGCAGACTTTGATACCACCGAGCGCATGCTCCGTTACTTCATTCAAAAGGTGCACCGCCGCCGTTACTTGGCTAAGCCACGTATAGTCGTATGCGTTCCTTCAGGTATTACAGGTGTAGAACAGCGCGCAGTTAAAGATGCTGGCTATGCAGCAGGGGCGCGAAAGGTTTACATCATTGAAGAACCAATGGCAGCAGCTATTGGCGCAGGTCTGCCAATCCACGAGCCAACTGGAAATATGGTTGTCGATATCGGTGGCGGAACAACAGAAGTAGCAGTTATTTCACTCGGTGGAATCGTTACATCGCTTTCAATTCGTGTTGGCGGAGATGAGCTAGATCAATCGATTATCAACTGGGTAAAGCGCGAATTCTCGCTACTCCTAGGTGAACGCACCGCTGAAGAAATCAAGATGGCGATTGGTTCTGCTTATCCTCTGCAAGGCGAAAATGATGCTGAAATTCGCGGCCGTGACTTAGCAACTGGTCTACCAAAGACGATCGTTGTATCAGCTGCAGAAATTCGCAAAGCTCTTGAAGAGCCAGTAAATGCAATTATTAACGCGGTAAAGAGCACGCTAGATAAGTGTCCGCCAGAGCTTTCTTCGGATCTAATGGATCGCGGAATTGTTCTTACAGGTGGTGGCGCGCTACTTAAGGGTCTCGACGAGAGACTTCGTAAAGAGACCGGAATGCCAATTCATATCGCTGATCGCCCGCTAGATGCCGTGGTCGAAGGTTCTGGTAAGTGCATCGAAGAGTTCGAAGCCCTTGAAAAGGTTTTGATCTCCGAGCCACGTCGATAGGTTTTAAGGATGCGAAACGGCGGCGATAACCGCGGTCGTCTGCTGCTTATCTCTTTAATTGTTACATCACTCTTTCTAATCACATTAGATCTACGTGGTGTACAAGTCTTGAGCGGACTGCGAAACGGCACACAGAGCGCGCTATCTCCGCTGCAATCGGTTGCGGCCTCAGTATTTAGACCAGTTGGTAATTTCTTCTCGGATATAACTCACTTGGGGCGCACGCGAGGTGAGATCGAAAAACTGCAGGCTAGCAATGAAAAGCTGCAACAAGCGCTAATTAATCGTAAGAACGCCGATGCCGAACTTGCCCAACTAAAGTCAGTTCTTGATTTAGCGGGAACTGCAAAATATAAAGTTGTAAATGCCCGCGTCATCTCACTTGGCTCAACTTCTTCTTTTGCTCAGACAATTTCTATTGATGCTGGCACCAATAATGGGGTTCGCCAAAATATGACTGTCATCACTGGACAAGGTCTAGTTGGCGTCGTAAAAATTTCTTACCCAAATAGTGCGCTAGTCCAACTTACGACTGATCCGGCCTTTCGGGTCGGCGCACGTGTTGCCGGCAGTCAGCAAATTGGGATTTTGAGCGGCCAAGGCACCAATAAAGGAGTTCTTCAATTACTTGATAATCGCACGACTTTAAAAGTCGGTGACGTCATATTGGCGCGGGGCAGTCAGAACAATCGCCCCTTTGTGCCTGGTGTTCCGATCGGAGAAGTCTCCAAAGTTGATAACGCTGCAGGTGCGATCACTCAGACTGCCGATGTTAAGTTCTACGTAAACTTTTCGGCGTTAAGCGTCGTAGCAGTAGTAACAGGTGCTCCACAAGCCGATCCACGAGATGCGCTGGTACCAAGAGCACCAGTGCCAACTCCGGTTCCAACTGTGACGATCTACGCCAAACCGTCAGAATCGCCAACTCCATAAATGTTTGCCCGTAGATTTTTAATCTCATTTCCTATTTTTGTGGTTGTCTATTTGATCCAAGAGACCATCGTCAGTCAGTTCCGAGTCTTTGGTAGTGGATTTTCACTCTTTCTGATATTTGCTCTTTTATGGTCTGCGCTGGGAACTCCAGAACTAGGGGCGCTAACTGGATTTGGCGCAGGCTTGCTTATGGATTTATCACAATCCTCATCTGGCCCGGTGGGGCAGTGGACCCTGATCATGATCTTGGCTGGATTTTCGATTTCATATCTTGGTTACGGCGATGACAATTTTCGGGGCAATCCATTATCGCTGGTTGTAATAGTCGCCTTAGCAGTGCCAATTACAAGGTTTCTTTATCTAATTCTTGGTTTCATGTTTGGTGGAGAACTTGGCAGCGCTACACACATCTTCACATCACTAATCGCTTCTGGCCTTTGGACAGTAGCAATTGTTCCACTTTTGATGCCTTTTGTGACTCGCATACATAGCGGGCTATTTATAGATATGAGTCGTTGATGAATCAACGCGCGCGCTTGAGTTTACTTGTTGTTCAAATCTTTATCTTTTCTCTGCTCGTTGGTTTATTAGGGCGCCTCTTTTATCTACAAGTTGCAGCTGGACCCAAGTATCGTGAGGCGGCGCTTTCTATTCAAAGTCGAGATGTAATTACACCTGCTACTCGGGGGCTGATCGTTGATTCATCTGGCGTTCCTTTGGCTCTAAATCGCGTCGGAATCGCAGTGACTGTAGATCGCACAAAGATCGATCGCCTACCGGATAAAGGCGTTGCCGTATTGCAATCATTGGCAACGCTGCTTGGTTTGCAGTATGCCGATATTTTTCAACGTACTCGCCTGTGTGGCGAACTCGCTAAAGGCTTACGCGCGGGCTGCTGGACTGGTTCAAAATTTCAACCAATCCCGATAACCAAGGAAGCCGATCCTGAGATCGCGCTGCGTATCGTTGAACGCTCAGATCAATACCCCGGTGTTTCTGCGACTCCAGTTTCAATTCGTAACTATCCCGCAAACGCTGGAGTAAATGGGGCGCACTTACTTGGTTATGTTGGCCCACTAACAGATAGAGATTTATCTGGCGCAAATGGACGCAGCTATTACCGCTCCGAGACGATCGGAAAAGCAGGACTAGAAAGTCAATACGATAACTTTTTGCGTGGCACTCCCGGGATTAAAACGGTAATCGTTGATCGCAAAGAAGCGGTCACAAGTACAAGGCTAAATTCCAAACCAATCGGTGGCGATCACTTAGTGACAAGTATCGATGCGCGGGTTCAAGCCAGCGCCGAAAGCGCTCTCGCTGACGCAGTAAGGAGAGCGCGCGCCAACGGCAGACCTGCCGATGGCGGCGCTGCAGTTGTTATGGATGTGACCAATGGACAAATTCTGGCGCTTGCTTCATATCCAACTTACGATCCAAATGCTTTTGAACGTGGGCTAACCGTTGCCGAAGCTGAAAACCTTTACAGCACAAAAGCTGGAGTTCCTGCACTTTCACGTGCGCTACAAGGGCTCTTTGCTCCAGCTTCAACTTTTAAAGCGATATCGGTCGTGGCTGCCGCTAGCGCTGGATATGACTTAAATGGAATTTACGATTGTCCTTCCGAAGTAAAAGTTGGAACTCGCGCCTTTCAGAATTTCGAGAGCAAGGCGCAAGGTCGCATCTCTCTCAAAAAAGCGATCGCAATTTCTTGTGACACGGTTTGGTATCGCATCGCCTTCGATGAATGGTTGCGTGATGGCGGCCTAAAGCCAAAATCCAATGCAAATGATTACTTCTATAACGCAGCCAAAGGTTTCCAGGTTGGTAAAAAGACTGGTATTGATCTACCTTCGGAATCATCGGGACGTCTGGCAGATCGCGAATGGCGCAAGGCTTGGTATGCGCAAAATAAAGATTTCTACTGCAATTATAAAGATCGCGCGCCAAAGAGCCAGCAAAGCGCTTTCTTGATTCAACTAGCTTATGAAAATTGTTTAGATGGCGACAAGATTCGCGCCGGCGATGCGGTTAACTTCTCGATCGGCCAAGGCGATACGGTAATTACGCCGCTTAAAGAGGCACAGATTTATGCAGCTATCGCCAATGGTGGAACTTTATGGAAACCAACGATTGCCAAGGCGATTGTAAAAACCGACGGAACAGTTGTTAAGACCTTTTCGAAAGAGAAGTTGGGGACTATTCCAGGTAGTAAAGAAACTATTCGCTTCCTGAAAAGTGCGCTGCGCGAAGTTGTAATCAGCGGAACAGGTGCTGGGGTCTTTAGTGGCATGCCAATAGCTATCAGCGGTAAAACCGGATCCGGTGAAGTATTTGGACGCAATGCAAATGGCAGCGCAAAAGCTCCGACTTCATGGTTTGCATCCTTTGGACCAACTGAAGATCCTAGATTTGCAGTTGTGATGATGGTTAGCCAAGGTGGTTACGGATCAACGACATCCGGAGTGGGAGTTAGAAAAATTTATGAAACACTCTTCGGTATCCAAGGCTCTAAGGTTGTATCGTCTAAGATCCTTTTCCCCAGCGGAATTCCGCCAGTTACCTTGCCGAAAATTTCCCCGGCAACAAAAGTCAAGGGAGAAAAATGAGCCTATCTTCACAGCGGATCAATTACCGCAGGAGCTCTCGCCCCTCTGCCTTTGCTGGATTTGATCCAATTCTGACCGTTGCAGTTGCGCTATTACTTTTAATGGGCACCCTCTTGGTCTATGCCGCAACACGTAATTGGTATGCCGCAAATGGTTTAGATCCCGAGTATTACCTAAAGCGCCATGTCATCAATATTGCAATCGGCTGTCTGCTGGCATGGGCCACCACCGTTGTGGATTACCGTTTGATTCGCGCGTACACGCCAATTTTATGGATATTCGGAGTCATCGGTCTGACCGCTGTTTTAATTCCTGGAATCGGCGCTGAGGTAAATGGTGCCAAGGCGTGGATTGGATTGCCTTTTGGATTCCAATTACAACCGGCAGAACTTGCCAAGATTTCAATAATCGTAGGAATGTCGATGATCTTATCTGAGCGCTCTCACGATAGTGATGCGGCGCAAGATAAAGATGTTTTGCAAGCTTTAATCGTCGCCGCAATTCCGGTTTTATTGATTCTCAAGCAGCCTGATATGGGAACGATTTTTATCATCAGCATCGCGGTCGTAACAATCATCGCCGTATCTGGCGCCCGGATGAGATGGGTTTCAGGACTTATTTTGCTTGCAGTAATTGGAAGCTTCGCGGCGGTGAAAGTTGGAGTCATAAATGATTACCAAGTAAAACGGCTACAAGCTTTCGTAGATCCAAATGCAGATTCGCAGGGGAGTGGCTATCAACTTCGCCAAGCGCGTATTACCGTCGGATCAGGTGGCTTAATCGGAACTGGCCTATTTAATGGCCCACAAACAAATGGGCGCTTCGTTCCAGAGCAACAAACCGACTTCATCTTTACAGTTGCCGGTGAAGAACTTGGATTCCTAGGTTGTGGTTTTATCTTAATTCTCTACGTAATTGTTTTGATGCGAGGATTTGGAATAGCGCGCAGATCAAGTGATCCTTATGGAAAATTAGTTTGTACTGGTGTAATCGCCTGGTTTGCTTTTCAGGCATTTGAAAATATCGGAATGACACTTGGGATGATGCCGATGACGGGCGTGCCGCTACCCTTCGTCTCTTATGGCGGCTCCAGTATGTTTGCAACGATGATCGGCTTCGGATTACTTCAGAACGTACATGCCCGTCACCGCGGCTAATTAGGGGTAAATCAACGCTCATTTCGCCCATTGGCTTGTCTATGTGGCATACTTAGGCCAACAGTTCAGCGCGGCTCGCGAACCAATTCGCGATTTAAGCCAGCGGCGGACTAACAAAGATTTGCTTGAAGGATTTACTGAGGTCAACCCAAAGGTTGTTTACCAGCTAAGTGACTACAAGCCAGAGCGCGTTAATTAACGCATAGAGGATTTGGTGCCATGGCGATTGAGCCAAAGTCACCGCGCAAGCGTGCGGTGAAAAAAGCAAGTAAGAAGAAATCACTTGCTGCCGATACATCAACTGAAATTGTTGACGCTGTATCTGTTGAAGCAACTGAAAGTAAAAGGAAGAAGAAGGCACCGGCAATTCCGGTCCCTATCTTTCAGGCGGCTCCAGAAGAGAAAGCTCCTAAGACTGTTCGCAAGAGCGTTGCCAAAGTTAAAGAGGAAGAGAGCGCGCCAGAGAGCGCCGCAACTTCTGAAGATGATGATTCACGTGGTGGGCGCAATCGCCGTCGCCGTCGTGGTGGACGTGGACGTCGTAAGCCAAACGCTGATGGCGTAGATACTCAAGAAGCGTCAGAAGATGGCGATATTTCAAATGATGATTCAGCAGAAGAAGGCACAGAAGGCACAACGCATCGCCGTCGCCGTCGCCGCCGTGCAACTGGTGAAGGCGTTACACCTGGTGAAATTGTCGATGAAGATGGCGTAGTAACTGTTGTTAAGGTGCGCGAAGTTCGCGAACGGACAGAACGACCAGCGCGTGCTGATCGCACTGAGCGCGGAACTCGCAACCGCCGTGACCGTGGTGGCCGATCAGATCGATCAGATAACCGTGGTGATTATCGCGAGCCATATCGCCGCCGCGGAACCATAATTACAGATGGCGAATTCTTAGCGCGGCGCGAGAACGTTGATCGCGAAATGTTGGTTCGCCAGATTGGTGATCGTATTCAGATCGCAGTTATCGAAGATAACGTGATGGTTGAACACTATGTAAACCGCAATGCCAACGTTTCATATGTCGGTAACGTTTACTTAGGTCGCGTCCAGAACGTACTTCCTTCAATGGAAGCTGCCTTCGTCGATATCGGCAAGGGACGTAACGCAGTTCTATATGCCGGTGAAGTTAATTGGGATGCAGCAGGTATTTCAGAGTCTGCACCACGCAAAATTGAAATGGTTTTAAAGACTGGACAGCCAGTTCTTGTCCAAGTTACTAAAGATCCAATTGGCCAGAAAGGTGCCCGTTTAACTAGCCAGATCTCACTTCCAGGTCGTTACGTTGTATACGTACCAGGTGGTGGAATGAGCGGTATCTCAAAGCGCCTTCCTGAATCAGAGCGCACACGTCTGAAGGCGATCTTAAAGAACTTAATTCCTGAAGAAGCTGGTGTAATTGTCCGCACCGCAGCAGAAGGAGTTAGCGAAGAAGAGCTAACCAATGACGTCGCCCGCTTGAAGGCGCAATGGGAAGATATTTATCAGAAATCTGAAAACCCAAATTTCCACGCGCCAGCTCTGCTTCTCTCTGAGCCAGATCTAGCAGTACGCGTTATCCGCGATATCTTCAATGAAGATTTCCGCAAGCTAACCATTCAAGGCAACGATGCTTGGGAAGAGATCAGCACCTACCTAGGTGGAATCGCACCTGAGTTAGTTGGGAAGCTACAGAAGTACTCTGGAAATGGAGATCTCTTCGCCGAATTCCGTGTTGAAGAACAACTAGCGAAAGCATTTGATCGCAAGGTTTATCTACCATCTGGTGGCTCTCTAGTAATCGACCGCACCGAAGCGATGATTGTTATCGACGTCAACACCGGTAAATTTATCGGCAAGGGCGGAAACCTCGAAGAGACCGTTACCAAGAACAATTTAGAGGCGGCAGAAGAAATCGCTCGCCAACTTCGCTTGCGTGACTTAGGCGGAATCATCGTTATCGACTTTATCGATATGGTCCTGGAATCAAACCGCGATGCTGTTCTGCGTCGTTTAGTTGAATGCCTGGGTCGCGATCGCACCAAGCACCAAGTTGCGGAAGTTACTTCTCTTGGTTTGGTACAGATGACACGTAAGCGCGTTGGCCAAGGTTTGATTGAAGCCTTCTCAACAACTTGTGATTCATGTGCCGGACGTGGAATTCATATCCATATGGAGCCGGTAAAGATGAAAGCTCCTATGCCACAAGTAAATTCACAATCAGCATCCCACGAAGATGCTGATGAAGATCAGGCAACTGAACATGAATTTCATGAGACCCAAAACTCAGAGCCAAGCAGTAACGATTCGGAAGAGGCCACAGATATCGAAGCAGTAAAACCTGCTGGTCGCCGCCGTCGCAGAGCCGCCTCTAGCGGGATCATTACCGCCTAGAAAAACCTCAATTTGACCCTAGGGGGGCGAGATCCGTACCCTTAGCACCTGCTCGATCACATCCCATCTAGGGCTGTGTGAGCGTGAAATGAACTGGAGCAAGAATCGTGTACGCAATTGTTAAAGCTGGCGGCCGCCAGGAGAAAGTCACCATTGGTGAAACCATCACTGTCGATCGTATCGACCAAGCTGCTGGTGCATCAGTAACTTTCCCTGCACTTCTTGTGGTTGATGGCGCAAGCGTCACATCTGATCCAAAGGTTCTAAGTGGCGTAAAAGTTACTGGCGAAGTTATCGATGAAGTAAAAGGTCCAAAGATCGACATCCTTCGTTATATGAACAAGACTGGCTATCGCCGCCGTCAAGGTTTCCGTGCACAGCAAACTCGAGTCAAGATCACCGCTATTAGCGGCGTGAAATAAGGGGCTGAAAAATGGCAAGTAAGAAGGGTGTCTCCTCGACACGTAACGGTCGCGATTCAAATCCTCAGTACCTTGGTATCAAGCGCTTCGGTGGACAAGAAGTAAATGCTGGCGAGATCTTGGTCCGTCAGCGCGGTACACATTTTCACCCAGGCAAGAACGTAGGTCGCGGTAAGGATGACACTCTCTTTGCACTTGCTGCAGGAGCAGTTGAATTCGGTCGCGCTCGCGGACGTCGTGTAGTTAATGTGGTTCCGGTCGCTTAATTTAGGTTTCTCAAAGAGAGCGAGCCGCATTCGTGGCTCGCTCTTTTTATTTCATAAGCAATTTCATAAATACTTTTCTAGATGATAGATACCGAAAGGAGCGTTAAGAGATGGCAACATTTGTCGATCGCGTAACGCTCTATGCCGCAGCTGGAAAAGGTGGCGACGGTTGCGTTTCTGTTAAACGTGAAAAATTCAAACCACTAGGTGGCCCAGATGGCGGCAACGGTGGTCGTGGTGGCGACATCATTTTGATCGTTGATTCCAGCGTTACAACGCTCCTTGATTTCCATCATTCTCCTCACCGCAAGGCAACTTCCGGTTCACAAGGTTATGGTGATCGTAAAGATGGCACCTACGGTGAAGATTTAATTCTGCCCGTCCCAAATGGCACAGTGGTATTCGATGATAAAGGTAATCAACTCGCAGATTTAATTGGAACTGGCACAACATTTCTTGCGGCTCAAGGCGGACATGGTGGACTTGGAAACTTAGCGCTTTCATCTTCGAAGCGTCGTGCACCAGGTTTTGCACTCCTTGGCGAACCAGGTGAAGAGCGCACCCTTTACTTAGAGCTTAAATCTGTTGCCGATATCGCACTCGTTGGATATCCCAGCGCAGGTAAGTCATCTTTAATTGCTGCTATTTCGGCAGCCCGTCCCAAGATCGCGGATTATCCATTTACGACGCTCGTTCCCAATTTAGGTGTTGTTCAAGCCGGAGACACTCGCTTTACCGTTGCCGATGTTCCAGGTTTAATCCCTGGCGCATCACAAGGTAAAGGTTTAGGCCTGGAATTCCTGCGCCATGTAGAACGCTGCGTTGCTCTAGTTCATGTACTTGATTGTGGAACACTGGAAACAGATCGTGATCCAGTAAAAGATTTAGAGATCATCGAAGAAGAACTTGCCCAATATGGTGGATTGGAAGATCGCATTCGTATCGTTGCGCTAAATAAGATTGATTTACCTGATGGTAAAGCGATGGCAGATATGGTTGCACAAACTTTGCGCGATAAGGGCTATGAAGTTTATGCAGTATCGGCTGCCAGCCGCGAAGGTTTGCAAGAACTTCTCTATGGTATGGCGCGGTTGGTTCAAAAGGCGCGTGCTGCGGCAGCAACAGATGAGCGCACCCGAATTATCTTGCGCCCAACTGCAGTAGATGATTCTGGATTTTCTGTGCAGGCTAATGCTGATGGGTCATTTAGCGTGCGTGGACAGAAAGTTGTTCGCTGGGTTCGCCAAACAAACTTTAAAAATGCGGAAGCCATTGGATATCTGGCAGATCGCCTAGCCCAACTAGGTGTTGAGAAAGAGCTATTTAAGAAGGGCGCAGTCGCCGGTAGTGAAGTACGTATTGGTTCTGGTGATAACGAAGTCGTCTTCGAATGGGAACCAACTATCGAAGCCGGTGCAGAACAATTAGCCGGACATTTACATCGCCGTGGCGAGGATTCTCGCCTAGAAGGTGCGTGGGTTGTAGAAGAAAAGGTTGTCGATCAACTATCTGATGATGAAATTGCGCAACAATGGGAGTACAACGTGGAGGACCCAAAAACTCCACGCTTGATCGAGCCGCAACCAAGCGAGGATAAATAAATGAGCCGCAGCGCAGTCACATCTGCCAAACGCGTTGTAATCAAGATTGGCTCTTCATCTCTAACCGGAACCGCAGGCTCTAAGTTAGAAACTGAATCAGTTTCAAAGATCGCTGATCTAGTTGCATCTCTGCGGTCACGAGGATCTGAAGTCGTATTAGTTTCATCTGGTGCAATAGCCGCAGGTCTTGCGCCACTGGGGTTGAGTTCACGTCCAAAAGATTTAGCGACACAACAAGCCGCTGCCTCAGTCGGCCAAGGCTTACTAATCGCAAAGTACAACGAGAATTTTTCACGCCATAATCTGGTTTCATCCCAAGTTCTATTGACTACCGAAGATATTGTGCGCCGCTCGCACTATCAAAATGCGCAGCAAACTCTTAATAAGTTGCTCTCTCTTGGCGTTATTCCAATTATCAACGAAAACGATTCGGTCGGAACTCAAGAGATCCGCTTTGGCGATAACGATCGCTTAGCCGCCCTGGTCGCTCTTTTAATTGACGCCGATCTACTGGTTTTGATTTCAGATGTTGATGCGCTCTACGACGCCCCTCCTTCACAGGCAGGTGCCAAAGCAATTCACTTCGTTGATCACATCAGCGAGATTGAAGGTGTCGAAGTCGGGGGAGTCGGGTCATCCGGCGTTGGCAGCGGGGGAATGGTTACCAAGATTGAAGCCGCACGAATATCAACCAGCGCAGGTATTCCAATGTTACTTACATCTTTAGCAAAGTCAGGTAGCTCACTTGCAGGAGAAGATTCCGGTACTTTCTTCGCCGCACACGGAACACGTTCGACTTCACGCCTACTTTGGTTGGCACACGCGTCAACGCCACGTGGACGACTGATACTTGATGCAGGCGCTGTCACTGCAATTCTAGAACGTGGTGTTTCACTACTTCCTGCAGGGGTCACATCCGTGGAAGGCGAATTTATTTCAGGAGACACGGTCGAATTAGTTGGCGCGGATAAGAAAGTTATCGCTCGCGGTTTAGTCGGATTTGATTCAAGTGAAATCCCACAAATGTTGGGGCGTTCTACCAAAGAACTTGCCGCATCCTTAGGGACAGAATACGAACGCGAGCTAGTTCACCGCGATGATTTAGTCCTCCTTGGTTAAGTAGAAACCGATAACCTTTTCCCATGGATGCCGTTGCAATAGTTTCGGAGTTAGCGCTCAAAGCGCGCACAGCTGCCCGTACTTTATCTACCGCAACGGGTGCTGAGCGTAAAGCAGCTCTCTATGCGATTGCCGACGCGATTGAAGCTCGCAGTGCTGAAATTCTAAAGGCGAACGATGACGATATTTCTCGGGCAAAAGCGGAAGATATGCATCCCCAGATGCAAGATCGCTTACTGTTAAATCAATCGCGAGTTATCGGTATGGCAAATGGCGCGCGTTTAGTTGCTGATCTACCGGATCCACTCGGGCAAGTACTTCGCCATTCGACTCTGCCTAATGGCTTAGATTTGAAGCAGGTATCTGTTCCATTCGGTGTAATCGGTATGGTTTACGAAGCGCGCCCAAATGTAACTGTGGATGCGGCGGTTATCTTATTAATGTCCGGGAACGCAGCCCTATTACGTGGTTCATCAAGTGCGGCATCAAGTAATCAAATCCTGGTTACGGTAATTCGCGATGCGCTTGCTAAAACGAATATTTCGCCTGAAGTTATTCAATTAGTTCCATCCGATGATCGCGCGACCGTAAAGGCTTTGCTCAACGCACGTGGCAAAGTCGATCTTGTTATCCCACGCGGCAGTGCTGCCTTAATCCGCATGGTTGTAGACGAGTCAACTGTTCCTACTATCGAAACCGGCGCAGGTGTGTGCCACGTTTATGTAGATGAATTTGCTGATATTGAAAAGGCGCTGCCAATTGTTATTAACTCTAAAACACATCGCCCTAGCGTTTGTAATGCCGCTGAAACTCTCTTAGTTCACCGCGCTATCGCCCCAACATTTTTGCCGATGGCGCTCAAGGCGTTATCTGATGCCGGAGTCATTTTGCATGCTGATGCAACCGCTCAAAAAGTGGCAGAAAAGTTTGGTATTTCATCCACAGTTGCAACAGATGAAAATTGGTGTACTGAATACGGAGTTCTGGAGATGAATGTAGGTGTGGTGGATTCAGTAGATGCGGCAGCAGATC
>Ga0209400_1000706_pt1 | contig 28849 bp, 44 predicted proteins | sample M_130807_EF_Meta_FD_187313 | JGI IMG/M metagenome (GOLD analysis project Ga0209400, IMG submission 187313) | Freshwater microbial communities from Lake Montjoie, Canada to study carbon cycling - M_130807_EF_MetaG (SPAdes) (version 2) | ecosystem: Environmental > Aquatic > Freshwater > Lake... | reverse complement strand
CTGCTCTTTTTAGCGCAAGCATTTCCTGCTCAAGAATTTCTGATCTATCAAGGCAAGTGTTAATGCAAGATGCCAGCTTGCTAATCGATCGCACTTCATCTGCCCGATCGCGTTCTGCCAGCAAGATTAAATCATTTGCCTGCACCTCCGTAAATTTCTCGCCATCGTTACCCGTGCGAATGTAGTAGCTCAGCGGCCTGCCGTTTTTGTTCAGTCGCACTCCGTCGAAAATGTTTGTCTCTGTGCCCAAGTAGGTCGGCGTTTCGCAGCGGTGCCCTTCCACCAACTGAATTAGCGGATAGCCGTCACCGTTATCAGTTAGCAGAGCAAATATTTCGTTATCTCGCAACATGGTGCGGGTGGCTACCTGCTGCATGGTGTTCCAATCCAAAATTCCTCTCACGTCGCAACTTCCGCTCCACATATCAAACCACGCTTCGGCGTCTGCGTTCCATGCCTCGTCGCTTGTACGGGATTGAGCTTTGATGCCAGAGCCAATGGTATTGCGGGTGATAGTATCGATTGCGCCGCGAATGGTGGGGTCGTTATAGCAAAGCCAGCGGGCTAACGATGAGATTGCCTGCCGTGATGCGGCGCTAACGTCCAGCCTTGTATCGCCTAGCTGTGCTTCGACAAACCGACGCTTACGAGTATCCGGGCCAACCGCACGGAGCATGCGGCTCCATGTCGTGATAATTTTTGAACCTAAACCCATATTAGTAGCTCACTGAATATGGCTTTTCCAAAAAGCGGGGGTAACTCACCAGGCTTTGATCGCCTGTAAAGATTGCCGCAACCTCTGCGTCGGTCTTGCCTTGAATTAAACGCCACCCGTCTAGAGCCGCTTTAGCCACCTCAACAGGCGTGATGCCTGACGTGACTTGGTAGCTAAACGATTTGCCAGCAACGGATGCGGAGATCATTGTGCGGCCTCCGTTTTGAAAAACTGTAACCTGCCCTGCGGCAATAGATTCCAAGGCCAGCAGCAACGCGGTTGCGTTTTTGCTGCTCTGAATCCAGAGGGAAAAAAGGAGAGCACGATCCACGACTCCGTTCCCATCGTGTCAATCATACCTTCGCGTCTTGCGTCATCGCTGCTTCCGCCTGAATCACCTTACCCCACACTGCAAATCCAGCCAGGTAGGTTTCGCAATCGTATAAATGATCCTGCCTGCCCTTTACCCTAATCCACTCATAAACGTCCTTGCCAGTCTTGCGGTTAATCCGATGCGCCTTCCTATGGCTGGCCATGTGCTCTCGATAATCTGGGCTGACGTCATGGGCTACTTCCCAGATCGGCCCTTGCCCTCTCCGCAACCAAGCCAGCAAATCTTGGCAGGCCGGTGAGCTGAGAAGTAGCAGACGACAGCCTGCGTCCGTTGGCTGATCCGAGCTGTGCACCGACTTCATGCGCCCTGCTTGCCCCTCAATATAATAGTACTGGCGCTCCTCACCCTTGATCGCCGTCCATCCGTACCGCGCGGCGATGCGGTAGGTGTCTTGAGTTTCGTAGCCTGAGTCGATGCAGGCGTGAATGTTCTTCACGCCCAGCTCTGCCAATGTGTGAGCCACGTCCTCAATCGTTCGCCGGCGGCCTTCTTCAATTAGTCGGCTGGATCCGTCCCTGGCAAACGCACGCACCACGAACCAAAACTCGTCGATCTGCCTGTCGATTGCGGCCAGCTTAATGTGATCCGTTTCCCATTCCTGCTTTTTGGCAAAGGCTCCTGGCGGGATATTGTTCAGCTCGTTGTCGTCAAACTGATCCTCCCACGGCATCGCGCTCCAGCCGTTCACCCATCCTTGCAAGCCGTGCAGATAATGCTTTTCAGTTAGAAACTTTTTGGCGCAATCCGCAAAGGTGATCGTCGGGGAGTACCAGCTCGGCAGGCGGAACGATCGACGGCCAGCCTCCGAGCTTGCGTTTGCCGCCACCCATTTACCCTGCTCGATCGACTGGCGGCGATTGCGTTCACTCCACGGTGCGTCGCACTTGGTGCAGTGGTAGGCGGCTGTTTCAGTTACCTTTCGCATGTCCCACTTGCCATCCTCTGATCGTGCGCTTTCATCCCATCGGATCTGCCCAAACTCCATCGCTTGATATTCCCCGCACGCATGGCAAGGGACGTGAAAAGTCTCCTGTGTCCCAGCTTGGTAATTGATCCAGATATCGCCGGTGTTCAACGTTGGCGTTGAAGTCAGTACGTGCTTGCGTTGCGGGAACGCCTTTGTCCGTTCCAACGCCAGAGAGTAGGCGGCCGCATCTTTTTCGGATGGAGTTGCAAAGGAATCCAGCTCGTCCAGCACGGCTATGCAAATCGGGCGTGAGCTTAAGTTTGCCGGGCTATTTGATCCGACTAGGGAAAGAGTCATGGTCGCAAACTGCATTTCCAAAATCTTTAGGTCGTCCATGTCTTGCGGGAATAGTCGCTTCACAGGCTTGCACTTTTCAAAAATCGGAGTCAGTCGCGTCTCGCTGTATGACCTAGCAAGATCAGCGTTAGGCATGACCAGCAACGCCGGAGCCGGATCGTTCGCAATTCTATACGCCAGCCAGATGGCCAGCGTCAGCGTCTTGCCTGTCTGCGATCCCCAGCAAAGCGTGACTGTGTGAACGCCAGGATCGGCTAGTGCTTCCAGTACGCCCCGCACGTAAGGCGTCCACGTTGTGTTATATAAACCCGGCCGAGCCGTCAGCCTGCTATCTAGCTGAATGTTTCGCTCCGCCCACTCGATCACCCCTGGCGGCTTTTCGTAGTGCCAGCGGATCCGTGCTCGTCGGCGTAGCTCCTCTTGAGCCTTGCTCACAGAGCTGCCTCAACCTGGCGCATGATCTGCCCGACTTCGTTTTCAACTTCAGCCTCTACCTCAACTGCTGGGCGATTTGCGCAGATCGGGGCCAACCGCTTTGCCATTCCTTTAAGTAGCGGGACAAGTGCGTTATCCCTTCCGGCCAGTACCTTGTCGGCCTCGTCTACTGGCACCATCGTGCCCTCTGCTTGGTCGATGTCTGGCCGGTCGCCTTTCATTCTACGCAACGCCTCAACCAGCTTTGTGTAGTTGCTAATCAACTCGGAGCGGTCGGCTCGCGTGTCGTCCTTTGCTGATTCGCCCAGGCTCGCAGCCAGATCCTCAAGTCGCTGGATCTCGACGTCCAGCCCGCCGCCCTTGGCCTTTACGAGCGGCTGGGCCTCCACCTTCTTGCGCTGTAAATAGACGGTGGCACGGGATTTACCCGTGGCGGCCATCGCCCTCTTTACGTCGTGATTAACTGGCCTACCCATAGGACGCAACTATTGCGGGGCTACACTTAAGAAATCAACGGGAGTCGTTTTCACCGCAGGCTTTTGCCCTGCTGAGTCTACTAACAACTTATGAGCATTCATAACGACCGCTCTCTTATTTCAATGTACTTCTTAGCGATCGGCTCTGCGTAGCGTATAAATTCTGTTCGCATGTCTGACGTCCAAGCTTCAGGCTTGGATCTGTTAATGAACCACTGACTAACTTTAATAAGCGGAAAGAAGAACGGCTTGCGCTCGCTTGGTACGGATGTCGTGATCGGATCAGGCAGCATCTCTGTCCACAACATGATCTGACGCAACACAGTAGGGTCACCGTCTTGCAGTTTCTTTTGATGTAACGCAACACGCTCCAACCGTTTGCCTTGCTCATCAGTTAGCTCAACTGACTCAAGTAACGCAGCCACGTTCTCGCCGTTAGCTCTTGCACTGGATATGATGGCACCGGCCTGAGCTGCCAAGCCTATTACCTCACCCATCTGCTCTAGCGTTTCGGTACGCCTCTTGTTTAGTTTCTTAATTACTTCTTTGAGTTCTTGCATCTGTCCCTGCCTTTCAATAGTGCGGCATTGTTAAACTTAGGAATTTGACGACGCCGCTTGTCGTGGTGCTTCCTTGCCCTGAGATCGTATGCCTCACGGGCCTTCTGACTTTTCTGCGCTCTGACAGGCAACCCAAGGCGATCGGTTAGCCCTAACACCCTCTTACTAAACGCCTGTTTAGTTATCTTGTGCTCTTTAGCCAGCTGGGTCATAGACTTAGTCGATCTGTTAAGCACAACAGCCAGCACAGACTGTTCCAGCGTATCGGCCATGTTCTGAACCGCAGGATGGTCTGGCGCTTTAGTGATAAGGTAATGGAACACCTGAGTGGTCAAAGCCACTGAGGACGTTGTAACAGTCAGACCCAGTTCATAAAAAGCCTCATGGACTAGATCCGCTATCCCATCAATTCGGGTGGAAATGTGGGCCGAACCGCAGGGGATTCTTTCTAGCATTTGTTGGTCAATCATAATGAACGGAAATCGCCCCTATCGATGGTCAATGGATGGAAACATCGAACCCTATTAATGGATATCCCCTTAAAGGGGGGATATCCATCAATAGGCGTTCTACCAATTAACGGTGATAGAACATGAATAAGTGGTGATAGGCTTTTTAGGCTCATTTTTGTTCCTCATTTAGTACGTATTTTTTAGCCTTTTCAGTGCCTGTATTTTTAATCAGACCCTCTAATTCCCAAGCCGCCGTCAAGTCGCGGCTCTTGGTATGACCAACTTTCGACTTATTGCGTATGCAGCTTTGCAAATCGCCTGCACTTATGCCCTTTGCTACGATGTGCTTGTAGTCATCAAAATTAACCACAATCTCCGGCCTGCCAGCCGTCTTGGGTTCTGGCTCATCAGCAGCAATCCACGCCAGCCCTACATCACTATGACGCAGGTTGGCGTGAGGCTGCACTGCGTTTTGCGCTATAATGCCCTTACAATTAAGATTAGACCGCTTGCCGCGCTTGGTTACCTCAAGCCTGTAAATACGCTTGCCATCGGCATCCTCGCCACAAGGCGCAAGGGTTAATACGCTCCTCGCCCAATTCGTCAGCTCGCTTGAGCCGAAACCGCTATACGCCTTGTCTGCGCCTTGATACCCGTTGCCTTCCTTAACTGGCTTGGGCGTGTGATGAATGAGCATCCAAGCAAACCCAGCCGACAAAGATAGCGGGTTAAGCATATTGCGTAGGAACGCACTTGCCGTCTCCTGGCTGGATAGGTCGCCACCGATAAACGCAAGCAATGGATCAATCCAAACTAGGTCGGGCTTATACTTTTCTACTAAGCGACGCACCCGATCCACAAACTTCTCCCCTGTGGAGGTGCAATCACGCACGATAGTTACCCTAGCCATAACCAATTCTTTTTGCTTATCGGTAAGGTTCATCGCCTTAAATACGCCTTGAACTGATTCGGCGACGTCTCCCTCGTCGTTCTCAGCTTGAATGATTAACGACTTCAAGCCTTCACCGTGTGGGTTGATTCCAAAGAATGATTCAGCAATCGCCCAGGTAATCGCTGCCTGCATGCAAAGCACGCTCTTGCCAAGGCCACTGCTACCCACCCACAAAGCCGATCCGCCACGGCAAATCCACCGCTTGCCTAAAAGTTGTGTGGGATCTGCGTCCTCCTTAAAATTGATCAAGTCCACCCACTTGTACGGCTCTGGAATATCACCGTAAATCGTGCGCTCCTGCCATTCAATATACGTGAGCGTAGGTGCACCGCATTCGACAAGCTCCTGCTGCTGACCAGTCGCCGTCCTCATAGCACCGGGCAACCTGGACAACCGCCCGGCGTCCTTGTTGGCCGGATCCAGCTTTGTGTGCTCTAGGTGCTTGTAAATAAACGCCACACGCTCGGCAAACTCCTTGGCGTTGGCTGCACGTACATCAACAAAAGCATGCAGGCTTCGTGAACCGCTCTTAATGATGGCAGAGGTGGGCAGGCCACTGCGCTTAACAATCGCCCACTGTTCTTGCAGCGTACTTTCGTCAAATTCAATTAGGCAGTGCCGATATTTCGTGACGTGTTCTGCAGCTCGTCCGTTTCCATTGTTAGCGTTAATCGACACATAGACGCCTACTGCATCGCCCTGCCACTCTTTCAACCCGTCGGCCTTAAACAATTCTAGCCATTCCTCACGGCTTCGCGTCTCGCCTGCACCGTCCGGCCGCTCGCGGTCGCCGTCCCGAATCGATCTTGTGATATTTATGAAATCGCCCACGTCAAAACAGGTAGTCAGAAACTTATCTACCGGCCCGCTCTCTACGCTGATGGGCATTGGTGGAACTGGCATATCCTCCCTAACGATCGCCCCGTTCTGATAGCCGTACTTTGCTTTCGGCCTCCAAGGCTCCCTGGCTGGCTTGCTGTAAGCGGATTTTACGGCTGCCACGCATTCGTTCTGCGTTAGCCCATTCTTAAATCCCCAGATCTCGGCCTCTGACTCCGCATCAAACTGCGACAAGCCTTGATCACGGAACTGCAACGCCATGCGGAACAGTTGTGTGTTGCGCTCACCTTCAGGCGCCCCGTTGTGGTAAATGGCCTCGGTGGCTGGGGGCAGTGCAATCATTTTTTTACAAGCCCTTCCAGAGCTTTCTTAATCACATACTCAATTACTGCCGCTTCATCTTTCTTTAACTGCTTCAGCCCAAATGCGTGCAACGCCTTTGCCGTCTTGGCGTCATAGGTTACGTCGACTAAAACCTGCTTAGGTGCGGGCCGTGCTTTGCCAAAAGTAATTTTGCCTAGATCCTTCATTTGCGTTTTCTCCTTTTGCGGGGTTTGACTTCTTTCCAAACGTTAAAATCCTTGTCGCACTCAACCGACCAAAGCATCAGTTTTTGATAGAGTGATCCGGCCAAACCCCAGCGGCACAAAGTCCTGCTAACCAGATCACCTAACCAGTATAGAAGCCACGACAACGCCCTCATTTTTTCTTCTCCAAATCCCGCTTTTGGTACGTCTGCGCCCGCTTCAGCATCTCCTTGGCAATGTGCAGCGCCAAATCGAGGCGGCAGCGAGTTACGACCACACGACCGTCGGCTAGGCTTTTCTTTGCCCGCTCAAGAATTTCGATTTGCCAGGCGAGGCGTTTTACGCTCATACAGTCCAATAAGTGACGTTGTTTTTGCTCAACATGTTCTGAGCAAATTCAGAAATAAAAACGTCATCAGGAAAAACACACTGCACGTCGTAACCATATGTTCTATAAATTAAGATTTGACCCATAAGCACTTTTATAGACTTACAATCGGTGCAAACTTTGACCTCAACAGCTAATGGTTTCGTGTTGTCTCGCTCTACTACAAAATCCGCTCGCAGATGGCGAACGTTTTTACCGTAAAAGGTACTGGCCACGTTCGCCTCCTTTCTAATGAGTGCTTTATAAAATTTTTCTTTTAGCTTTTCCTCTACAACGCAAAGCATCGATTTTTCGTCATAGTAATTACTAGAATAAGTGCGAGTAATAGACGGACCAGTTCTATCGTGCATTTTAATTCGTTTATTTGATATAAACCAATAAGCCTTTGTTTTGTAGACAAGCAGAAATGCAACGCCTTTATCTACAAAAATATTTTTAGCCGCCCTTATTACTGAAAACCCATTTTTATATTGCCTTAATATTTTGGCCGCTGTTTTCCTTGCCCAAGATCCCCTGATTTTAAATTGAGCATCAAGCGTTAAAGCAGCTTTCTCTCTTTTGAGGTTTTTGAGCACAATATTTTGCGCCTTAGACAATCCATTAAAATCTTTTATTGTCTGAAAATTTTCAGTTGATTCTCCATTTATTTTAAGTATTTGACTAATTTTCGGCTTACAAATCCCACTAATTTGTGATATGTATCTGATCGATTTTCCTCTTTTTCTTAAAATAACAACAGACTGCTCGTCTATAACTGGCCTTCCTTTTAAGTCTTGTCCCTTAATAAACTCTTTTTTAATTGACGCCCATTTATAGACCCTTTTGTAGCCCAGTCTTTCAGCTACGCGTTTTACAGACTCTATAGTGTCTGGATGTCCGACTCCCTTTAGGCACCTATCAACTGTGGTTACCCCTATTCCCAGCTCATTTGCGACATCCTCTTGAGTAATTCGACGAGGGATTAGTGCGTCAAAATAAATCTGATTATTTGCCCCAAACAAACAAGATTGAGTTAGTGATCCTACGCTCACCACTGCCCTATTCCCCAACGGTGGCGATTGGCGCGGGCCTCTCGCACACAGTCGGCGTACTGCTCTAACGTGTAGGTGCAGATAATGCGGCCAAAGAACATGGTGAGCAGATCCTGCAAGCTCACAGCACCGCCCTCGGCAGCGGCCCCGCCAATTTGTAGTGGTACTTGGTGGCGTCGTATTCCAGCGGGTAGCCAAAGAAATCACGCAGCAGATCGATGTCCCGCTGAATCGTTTTGTAGCTACATTCGAGCTTAACGCCCAACCTGGCACAGCTCGGCAAAGTCAGATCCCGACGCAACATTCCAACGATCACGCCCAACCGGCGCAACGTTGGCCGCGTATCGCCGAGGCCCGCAGCGCGATTGCGTTTAGAAGCAAACGTTGCGGCTTTTGTGCTCACTTCATCACCTCCACCATCGCCACCTTCGGCAACCGCATCGCCTTAAACTGCTTTTCACTCGCTGCAAATACGTCGATCACTGGCAACTTTCCACCGCTCGCCTTTTTGCTTTTTACGGCAGTGCCAGTATCAACTGCCACCCACTCACGCTTTCCGCCCATCACTCGTATCTTTGACCACAGCGGAATGATGTCTGGATCAACGGCGCAGTGACGGCCAGCACGCAACCTGGTGCCAGTGCTGGATTGATAACGGCTGCTCCACTCGTCCTCGCCCGGCCAGTAACCAGTAATCCGCACCTTAATTTTCTTCACGTCGATCTTTTTTGCGATCGGGCGCAAATCGATTAGGGCGTTGCCTAGCTTTGTGGTTGTGAATCCCAATAGAGCGATGAACGAAAGCAGCATCCTCATAGCCCGCTCCTTATGCGCTCGATCAAATCGTTCTCGCGTCCTTCGGCAGCCGCCAGCGCAGCCTTCGCCTCGGCCAGTTCACGTGCCAACGAGCGCACGCGGTTGAGCAACTGCTCGTGGGTGGATTGTTCGGGTAGGATCTCAATCATTGCGGCCTCCGCAAAATAAATGTGTAGAAAATTAAAAACGCCGCAGTAACCCAGCCTATGTTTCCCTTGGCCGCATTAAGCAAGACCAGCCCTGCATACACTAATGGCAGCGCCTTATCGCAGCACCGTTCAATGCATTTAATCATACCGCCACTTCCCTTGGGTCGTACTTCTTAAGCCAGCGCCACACCTTGCAGATGGACGTGAACGCATCGAACGCCTGGGCAACTTGCTCGGCGGTGTAACGGATCTCCTGCAACTGTCCGGTGACTGGATCGATCAGAACGTTGCGGCAAGCCATCCCCTCGTCCGTAAAAGCGTACGCATAGGCGCTAAGCTGAAGAAGATCGGTTTCGTAGCCTGATGCTTTTGAGACGCCTTTTGCATCTGTTTTAAATTTGCGGGTCTTAAAATCTACCACCTCGATCTCGCCGTTAATGTCGCAAATAAGATCCACTCGGCCTGCGTATCCTTCGGCTTCATTCACCATCACCGATTCACTGGCGTGAACTTTTGTGACCTCTTTATGCCATTCCTTTAGCGATGCAAAGTGAGGCTCGTATCCTTTTGCCAGCTCGCCCGGCTCCTCGCGGTTAATGATGATTTCAGCTAGGGAATGAATGTGAGTCCCGCGGGCAGCAGCGGCCTCCACCTCCTTGCGGCTGTCCAATACCACACGCTTGGCAAAGTCGCTGTCGGCCTCGCCATCGTTCCGTGGTAGCGACAAAGCGGATAGAATCGCCTGCTCCTCTTTCCAATTCATTAGCCCCTGTTTACTAGGGCCAGCCGCTCCGAGGATTGTGGTGACGGACGGAAACGCACCCACCTTGCGGGCGGATCGCAGATCGCCGTGGCACGACTCGCCTGACTTTAGGTAGTAGTGAGCCGACTCCGTTTTTGCGGTGACGATGATCGGCGCCATCAGTTCCACCTTCCGATTGCGGGCAAGAGTTGCAGGCCGAGCGCTACGGCTAGCAGCGGTAACATTATTTTAACTACGATTGATAGGATTTCCATGGGGGGTATTTCTGGCCGAGGTGGGGATTGCCCACCCCGGCCAAATGCTCAGAACGGCATGGGTGCACCGTCTGCATCTAACTCGACGACGGCTGGTTTCGGGGCGCCAGGGCGATTGCATTTCCTGACGAAGTCTTTGTCGACTTTCACTTTGTTCGCACCGGCGGGCAGTACCGCCTGCACGTTTGCGTAGGTTGAGCCATCACGCTCCGCATGCGTCACGAGGATTTGGCACGGCTTACCGATCAGCGTTTCCAAATCCAGATTCTGCGGTGGCGCCTTTTTGGCGTAGGATTTCAGATCTTTGAACAGAGCTGCCTTTTCATGCAGGCTCAGTCCGTAACGCCGGCCGATGGTGAACGGCCGCCCGTCCTCCATCTTCTCGGCAATCTGCCATACCAGGCGGATCTGATGTTTCTTTCCGTACTGCGTTTCTATTACGCCTAGATCCTCAACGTCGCAGAACACTGCGTCGTGATTCCCTTCTGGGGCTGGCGTATATGTGCCCCCTCTTGATGCTACGATTGGCATACTAGGATTTCCTTTCTTGGTTTCTTTGTTTTTGTTTCTTGGATTTGCGACGACTACTCATCGTCACAAAAATCGTTATTTCGGTGCGGTTGGTTTAGGTCTTGAAATTCACGATCGGTGATGTGCCACGCGATCTCATGCTTGCGGGCCAGATCCTTTGCTTGTTCCACTTCGCCACGGTTCAGCGCCTTGACCACTCGCTCGGCTGAATTGCGACAGGCCATCACTTCAATGTTTTCAATTAGCCGAAATTTCATCAGGTCAGTCATAATCAGCCCCGGCGGTTGTTGCCGTAGTAGTCGCAGAAGCGCTGAAACTGGTAATCAGAGTCAGCCTTTTCGCGTTCATAGACTTCGTTTTCATAGTCAGGCTTCTCGTTTTCAAATTCAGTGGGTTTTTTTGGTTCGCTCATTTTTTCTCTTTCATAGAGAGGCGGAATGACTTGGCCGTCATCGCCACTGCTTCAGCCGTCAGGCACTTGGTCGTAAAACGCCAGATCCGCCAGCCCAGGTCGGCAGCAGCTCGATATTTTTCGCAATCCTTTACCATCCCCATCCCACGACCGTGCCTGCCCCCAAACTGTAGAAACGCACCGCCGTCCAGCTCGATTGCGCAGCGGGCGGATTTGCAGGCAAAGTCAAAGCGCCATTTGCGGGTAGGGTGAAAAGTGTGCTCGGCCACTAGCTCCGGCCCGCCAGCTACTTTCCAAAGCATCTCAAACTTGGTGGCTAGGGCGCTCATAGACTTGCCCCCTGCTTTTCAATTAATCCTTTTAGGATATCCTCAATTCGTTCTAGGCGATTGCGTAGCTCACGATGCTTGGTCTGCAGATCGATCAGCGCGGTAGTTTGGGAAAGTTGAGCCGATCCGTAGCTCTGGCTGGCGGTGGCTGGCAATACGCCCTCTTTTTCTAGGTCACGCACAGTAGCCGCAGGCGGATAGAACGCCCCGGCCACGCCGCCTTGGGTGGGTGCGGGGGCACCCGAACCAGAAGCGTAAATCATAACCAGTCCTTAAAATGTTTTCGGACTACATCGATAACCCAGCAAAGAGTAAGAAGGCAAACCACAAGGCCGCCGATGCCTGCCCCGACAAACAGCGCCCAGCCGACGATTAATCCGGATAATTGCGACAAGTCGCGTAATAGCTCCCAAGAAATCATCGCTGGGCGCTCCACATGCGTGCGACGGACGGGTTAGGGTGGTAGGCAGGCTCCGCCGGATACCCGCCCCGAATTAAAAGAGAATGTTGCTGGTAGTGCTTCTTTTTAGGCTCAGTTGTTACTGCCGTGTTACCGTTTCGGCGTAAGTCATTATAGCCATAAGCCTCGGACGGGGTGGGATTTGAACCCACGGTACAATTACCTGATTCGATTTGATCTATTATGCTTTGGGGGGTCATAGTATATTATTGCGTCAAACTAAGTAAATGTTACCGTTATCACCTTGGCTTATTCCTACATTAAAAAGGGTAGTCCTTGGTTCTTTATTCGGTTCAAAGATCCAACAGGCAAGTGGCGTAGCAAAAGCACCCGCTACCGAATCGACAATACTCTGCATCGCGCAAAGGCAACGGCTGAGGCCGCAAGAATTGGAGTGAACGAAAAGCGAACGGATAACGGCCACGACTGGGTTGATGATTTGATTGAAAATCACCCCATTTCTACTCTGACAAAAGTTTACTACAGGAATTGCTGGCGTCATCTTGCGCGTTTTATTATCGAAAAAAAAATAACCCTGCAAGCGTTTTCTCCATCCGACTGTGAAATTTATTTGAAGTGGCGCCAAAGCCTTCCCCGCACCTCGGGCGGCAAGGCGGGCAGGAACCAAGCCTGCCAAGATTTGAAGATTTTGAAGTGGATCCACCGCCAAGGGCGACTGCTTGGCAAAATGGATTCCGTTGCCCTTTTGGATTACAGAATTAAAAGGGGGCCGATAGCCCGCGTAAAACCTGTCTTTTCGGACAATGAAATTAAAATCACCCGGAAGGCTCTGGCTGTAGAAGGTGTGCCCGAATGGATGCGAGTCAGTTTTGAGATCGCCCTGGCTACCGGCTGCAGACTTCGTGAAACACAAATCCCGCTTGAATGCGTAGATCTGAAGAATCGCGTCCTTACCTTCCCCTGCCCCAAGGGAGGAGCTGGCAAATCCTTCTCCATTCCCATACCGGCCGCCATCGAACCCATGCTGGCTAGAATGAAGGCCGAGGGCCGCGAGATCACTTGCGAAGTGCCCCGCACGCGGGCCTCGCTTTGCTGGCGTAGGCTCTTGGATATTTGCGGGCTTAAACGTCACTGCTTCCATTCCCTTCGGGTAACCCGAGTGACGAGACTGCGGCTTTCAGGCTGTTCTCAATCTGTCGCCATGAGACTCGTGAATCACTCCTCGACTTTAGTTCACGAGCTTTACCAACGGCACTGCGTAGACGATCTTCGCGATGCAGTGAACTTAGGCCAGTCGTCCGTATCATCCGCCACTGATCAAAGTCAGACGGAATTACCTTACCCGCGATCAGCGGAAAGCCTGACAGTTCCCGCATTTGCTTAATCCGCACGTAACCCAGCCCGTAAGCGGCGCCTAATTGGCGTAGGGAAAGAGCTTGGTTTTGCTGGCGCAGTTTCATGGCAATATCGTTGAGGCGCCCCAAGCTCATAAGATTTAGATTTGCTCTCCCGATGCCCTTGCGAGCAGTTGAGTGATGAGCTGTGAAAGTGAAATTCGACGAGCAGCGGCCAGTTTCTGTGATGCCTTTTTGACCGCCACTGGCAGGACAATGTTTGTCTTTTCAGACTTTAATCCGCTGAGTGGACGACGAGGCATACGCCTTTGCTACGCATACACGGCGTATTGGCAATACTTTTTTTTGGGTATTAACTTTTCTTTTTAAACTTGAATGCGTATTTATTACGCATACAATGTCCCTTATGAGGAAGGTCAAAACCAACCTGACTATTGACCCAAAAGTGAAACGCAACGGCGAACGAATGGCTAGAAAAAGCGGATTATCCCTTTCGGCATATATCACTACCCTGCTAGTAAAAGAGCTGGGAAAACAGAAAAAACGCTAGGTTTTGCCGGTTTTAATAGCCCTAAGCCGATAGTGCGGTACCCTGCGACAGTGTCCAATTTTACCGCCGCGCTGACTTATTTTAATTTTGATTGAAAATACTTTTCTTTCTGCCCCTCCAGCTTTAATCATGCGGGTTAAAATTTTGTTTGTATAAACGTCCGACTTGCCCCACTGCTTTGCTATCTCAATTTTTGTGTACCAACCCGGCGGCACTACCTCCTCCCGATCTCCGGCTACGTAGGCGTCTAGAGCTACTGCCCAATCTTTTACACTGGGTATCGCCACACGCCTCCTATGGGCGACAGTACGTTCACCGTACACCCTTCCCCGCTCTCTACGTACTCGCCCCAGGCTATCCCATGCTGCCACCTAGTAACCGAGCGCTGACGCCTGGCGTAGTGCATGCTGGCGATATCGGCTAGGCAACCGATCGACCAGCCCACGGGTGCGCCAATGCTGCGGCCAGCGGTTCGATCTACCCGGTGAAGATGCCCCATGACGACAGGTCTGCGGAGCATTTCAACGTGGTCGCGTACCGCGCTTGACTCTGAATACATAAAGCCGTGGCCAAATGCCGTGCCTCCCAGAATGCGCCAGCCTTTCTCAATATCATAAGGCACGTACTGCGCCTTTAGATCCTTGCACATGTTGTAGATCTCCGACTTTGCCGACGTGCAGCAGTGCGCCACAATGGCGCTAGGCGAGTATTGCAGTGCGGTTAGCCGGTGCTCATGGTTGCCCTCAAATATGAAACGTGGCGCCAGTTCTCGAACGAAATTAAGGCCAGCGTCGAAGTCCTCACGGATTGATACCGTGCGTTCGGGAGAGTCAGGATCTTTCCTTGCGCTACCCATTAGCCCAGACAGATCTACAAAATCGCCTAGGTGAAGCGTTATATCTGGCTGCCACCGGCGCTTCATTTCAATAGCGGCCTTGCAAGCGGCCGCGTTCGCCAGGTGACCGTGAGAGCAGCTGACCGCCAGCCACTTTTTCCATTTGCGGATCACCTTCACTTTTTGTCTTGGGCAGATGGAAAGCCCTGCAATACGGCTAAAATCTGCCTGCAACTTTCACGCGATTGTGCCGCCACTACGCTTTCGTCAGCAGCACCCATTAGTGCAAGCTCCGCAATCACAGAAAGCTGCATCTTTAATGTGTGAACGTAGGTACAAAGATCCAGCACTTCCATCCAAGCATCTTTCCACACCGGCCGGCGCCATAACGCACCGCCGTGCTCCTCTTGGCCCTTGCGGTACTTAGCGTCTACGTCATTGGTTAAATCGCGAATGATTCCAGCCAAATGCTTCTCGTGTTCAGGCGTCACCGGCTACTCCACGGCTGACTACGGACTAGGCTAGTTGCCTTTGTTTTTTGCGGGATATCCTTGGCCCTTACTTGTTCCACACCCTCGCGTGGAATGTCACGCCAGCTCTTAAATAAACTGGTTTGCAGATGACCTGTTTCCCAGGAGATGCCAACTAGCCCAAAGCTCAGACCTACGTGCTCGCCTAGCTTAAAAGCAGTTTCATCGTCCCAATTCGCAACCCATAGATCCGCATTTTTGGCCGTCCTTTTTAGCGGCACCCAATCAAATGCCAGCCCGTAGTTATGATAACTTTCCCCTGGGCGAGCCTTGGTCACGATCTTGCCTTTGCTCGTCCTGCCTTTTGCATAAAGGGCAGCTTGCTCCTCCATGGTGCGACGGCCGCAGTAGATCAGCGGCTCAATCCGGCTGGTCACCATCTCGTTCACCCAGCCCCTTACCTGTTTTTGAAAGCCGACGTCTAATGTATCAATCGCCCGCAGGGTGCGGGAGCCAGCTTCAGCCAGGCTGGTCACTGCCGCGCTCGCTCGCGTTGAGTTTCTGCCAGGCTGTCAGAAAGCGCTTTGAGCGATTCCGCAAATAAGTCTCGATAGGCTTGTGGGCACGGGGGATTGGTGCGTTCCGCTTTGTCCCAGGCGTAGATGAAGTAGCTGATGCTGTCTGGCGACGGCGGCGGGCCGTCCTGCGTTTGCGTCGTGGCACAGCTGCAGAGCGCCAGAGCGCTAATCAGTAGGAGGGCGATGCGTCCACCAAGCATTTATGTCTCTCTGTCTTTTCCTGCGTTCTAGTTCAATCGACTCAAAATTACGCTGAAGCGGTGATTTTCGCTTTAAAAACCACAGCACGATCCCGATAATCCCGCCCAGCGCCGTTAATATGCCGGCGATCATCAGTAGTTATTTTTTGGAAAACTTGGAAAGAAAATCGACGATCTTTTGCAGGGTTTTTTCCGGCTCATCGCCAGGAATGAACGTGGCAACCGCTGCAATAGCGGCAAGGGCGGCCGTAATTGCACCCAGTGCGCCAAGCCAGTCGATCTTTAGTAGTGCGGGGATGATTGTTTCCATGCCCCTAGCGGGGTGTCAAAAGCTGATGCGACGCTTAATTAGTTCCCAGATTGTGCTAAACACGGCCCCAGATACAAGCGCCACCAGCCACAGCTTTGTCTTAATCGTGTGGGCGTCGCGCTCCATGTTAGTTAGGCGGCCGTGATACTCGCCCAGGCTGGCTTGAGAGCGTTCTAGTAAATCCAGAATTACTGTCTGGCGAGTTTCTATTCTTGCTATCGCTTCTCGAGCTAGAGCCAGTCGTTCGCTCAGCTCCGCTACTTGGTCTGCACTCACTTCCACCAATCTGCTGAGTCGTTAGATACTAGCTTTGTAATGGCCTTTCTTGCTTCTAGTAGGCTTGTAGTGAGGTAAACCGCTGGCTTGCCGTCAATGTAGCCTAACGAGATAAAGCCTTCGTCCAGTAAGTACTGAAGGGCTTTGCAGGCTTGTTCGTCTTTGCTCATTTGCTGGAAGTTCGGCCTGCGTCCTCGGCTGCGGACATATCGGAATATCGCGGAAGGCCGGTGTTCTCGGCTGGCCGTGGAGAGCAGGAGGAGAGCAAGAGGGTTAGTAGGAGGAGCGGCATTTTAACCAACAGAAAGCATTGCATTATGCAACTGCATTCTAGCCACGGTGTTGTTCACTCCAGTTGATGTCGGAGCAACAGTTGAGTTGTTTACGCTTTGAAATTCAAAAAAACGATTGCCAGTTTTTGTGGTTGGGCAACCAGAAAGGGTTAGGATTGGAGTTGTTGGAATAATTAAATCACCGACAGTTGAGGAATTGGGAGCGTAGAAGTTTACATTGCCATCACCAACGTTTTCCAAGACAAACGCCGTGTGCTTTGTTGTTGAATCTGACATTCCATTGGCAAGCGTGGTATAGGAGGTTGGGGTTAAGTATGATGTGTTAAATCCAATGAGTCTTGCTTGTACTATTGAAGATTGCAGAGCAAATTCCACGCCAATCCCATTTGCAGTTAAGCCGTTTGAATTTGCCATAGGAGCATCTGTTGTGTTGCCAGTGCCAGAAAAAACAATTCTTACGGCTGAGTTTGTGGAGTTAATAACTATTTGCCCCAAGCACGAAAATCTGAACTTTTTTGAAAAATCAATGCTTGATTCCCCAGACGAAATGTCTGTGACTATCGGGTCGTAATATCCAATTTTGCCGTGGCCTCCAGCAGATATTCCAGAATCTGTATATATTAAGAATCGAGGTGAATTTGTGTTGCTTGCGATTGAGCTAGTCCCGCTAGTTCTGGCATAAGTTCCGCCATAACCAAAGTTTGTTGCTCTTGTCTTGCCTATTGTATTGAATAAATAAGCATCAAAATTAAATCCTGCTTTAGTAAGTGGCATCGCCTGCTCCTAGCTAACTTCCGTCACCCTAGCCGTGCCAGCCGATGCGAATACTGCGGTATGAGCAAGCGAACACTGTCCCATTGGACATTCCCAATAATCACCCGCTGATAGACGCACTTGATAGGCCACAGTAGTACAAGTCGCACTCGGCGAGATGTGTAGATTGCCCGCTCCCTCATTAAATACTGTTAGCACATCTCTGCCTGCTACTGCCGAGACAAGCGTGGTAGAGGCTGTGGTGCTGGTAAAATTACTATTAGTTACAGTTGTTCCTTGAGCTGAATAAATTGTGACTACGGTGTTAGAAATTGATGCCGTAACAGAACCAATCTGCGCTGTCCCGGCCGCCAAAGCTGGAAGCGAGCCAATAGTGACGCTGTTCCCTACCGTAACGGAGGAGATGCTGATGGGAACTGTTCCGCTGATGCTGGCCGTAACAGAACCGATCTGCGCCGTGCCAGCGGCTAAAGCTGGGAGCGAGCTAACCGTGACTGTGGTGGATGTAAGCGAGACGGGTTGCGTGGCCTGATAAAATGTACCGCTGACGGGCTGGGTCGCCTGCCAGAACGTGCCGGAAACAGGAACTGTGCCAGAGATGGTGACGCTTCCAATTTGTGAAGTGCCTGCAGTAACTGTTACAAAGCCGATGCGGTTGTTGCCTGATGCAATGCTTCCAATCGCAACAGTACCGATATTATTACCTCCAGAGGGCAGGGCATTATTTATTACAACAGGCAAGCTGTTATTAAAATTTTCTGCATAATATTCTAATGAGCTAGATATATTTCCAACATTAATATCGTTGGCAACATTCGCCGTCACCGTGCCAGAGATTGCGGGGAGGGAGCTGACAGTCACTGTGGTGCTGGTGAGGGTAACGCCGTGGGTGGGCACGGATGCGAGCGAGACGGCCTGTGTCGCAGGAAAGTTCCCCACAGTGACTGTCCCAGTAATGGCGGCGCCGACGGTGACGGTCACGTTCTCCAACGCACTCAGGCTGTTCGCGTCCAGCGCTACGGTGACTGTGTTAGCCACGGTGACGGTGGATGAAAGCGCCCCAGACACGACGGGCGCGGATAGTGTGACTACGGTGGGTGTCTCTGTGATCTGTAGATAAATATCGCTCATGGTATTGTTATTCTTGGGCTTAATGTCACAGCACCTTCCAGCAGCCTAGTCGCAATCCCTGCGCTAGTGACCTGAACTAGGTCATACTTGGCCCCGCTGGTAGGCACGAGCAGGCTTGCTGCGGATGTAACGGTAAGGCGTAGCTGGCCACCGGCCGCCGAAACTACGCTAGTACCAATCTGCGTTACCACCGTGCCCCCTGGCATCTGGCGGATCTGGGCGGTAAACGTCCGGCCCGCTAAGCTGATGTAGCCCTGGGTGGCGGTGGTCAAAAACAGATCGCGCGTCCAGTCCGTCCCCTGCTCGATCGTGATGTCGTAGCTGGCGGCCATGGCCTAAACGTCAGGTTCGCGTACCACTTCGCTGGGCACGTTGATGGTAAAGGTATCGGAACTGAAGGTGCCACGGGTAGTCGTCCACTGAATCTCGCCCAGGAGTGATTGGTCGGCATTAGATCCGGCAAGGAGGTTGGCGGCCTGAGCGGAAAGGAGATCGTCGTCTGAGGCGGTGACGGTAATGGCGTAGTAGACGTCGCCAGATACGGTGACGGTGCTCACGGTGGCGGCCGACCAGAAATGGTAGGGCGAGGCGTTGTTTGACGAGCGAACTGCCAGCTTGATGTCTGTTGCCTGTGGGTTGATCCCGGCTGTGCCGTCGTGAAATAGAATTGCAAAGTTGATCGTGTCGCTAGGCCGTAGCTGGGTGGTGCCGTGACGATGGGTGACCGCCCGTGTTCCGAGATTTACCTGAAGATCGGTCAGGTACCAGTAGGAGTTGTCTAACCAAGAAAACATATTACTAGACCCGCCCGATGTCACCGTGACTCCTGCTGTAAGAGTGGTGTAAAGCTGTAGTCTTTGAATATCAGAAATAGGTGAAACTGCTGACTCAAAGTTTCTTTTTTCAATTTCAATCGAATAAGTATCAGTCACAGAAATAACAGAGGCAGCAAAGATTGTCTCAGGATAGCGTGTAACAACTGGGGCGTTGACCATATTAGAAGCAATTTCATTACCCTTCTTATCCTTGATTGAGACTTTCCAAATTTCTGGGATTTCAGTAAGACTAGTTTGTACGCCTGCAACATAAGGAACAAAGACAGGAATGGCGTTTGCCGTGCCATAACTTGTGCATGTTACATAAATGCTGGAACTGCTTTTGGAGACTACCCACGTACCCATCTGCCTAGTGTTACTTCCAAAAACTGTAGTGACGGAAAATACTTCTGTAGCACCGTCCAGTATGGTGGCGTTAAAAGCGCAGGGCACATTTGAAACATTCGCTTCAGAACCTATGTTATTGCGACCTGTTGAAATTGATTGACCATTTAAGGCGAGATTTGCCGGGATAGTGAAATAGTCAGATTGTGCAACAGATGCCCCGCAAGTAGTGGGGCTTGCAGGGAAAACTAGAGTAGTAAAAGAAGAATTAAAAGTTCCACTACAAACAGTTTCGTATCTTGTTCCCGCTGTTGCGCCAGAGATTAAAAAGTAAACGGGTGGCGGTTTTGTAGTTCGGCCATAAGCAGTAGACAAAAAAATCCCGTTTTGATAATCCCCACAGGCAAAAATGGCTTCGCAAGTGAAAGGCATAAAATTACTCGATCACGATCTTGATCTGTTCAGCCTCGCCATAAGGTCGCATGGCGTAGCCCACCCAACCGCGTGCGTCGCCTTGGGTATCAATGACGTCAAAGTTCGCCAGCCTGCCCCGTAGGATAAAGTTGCGGGAGCTGGGTTTGCCTGTTGTTGCACTTGCCCATATCCCATAGGTCATATAGTTCGCATCCATCTGGGTGGCGCTAGTCGCAAGGATCTCCACGCCCATGCCGTGCTTTACCGGCTCACCCGTGACGATCAGTTGCTGTGACAAGATCGGCGTGCTGTTCCAAGTAATGTCAGAAATGTTGCCCGTCTGTATTGCGGGAGAGGCCACGGTGGTGATCGTCCCAACGTCCACAATGCAGTACCACTGGGCAGTGGCATTGGCCGCCTTGCTCTGGACGTTAAGGTTCCATTCTAGCTTGGCCTTTGTTCCAGCTCGAAACAGTTTGTCGTTGATTGGGATTTCAAACAGGCTGGCTTCATACGCCTTAGAATAGAACGTCCGGCCGCTGCTATAGTTGTCGACCTGATAGACAAGGCCACGGGTGCTTTCTGCCCCAATGTAGGCCGTGCCGGAGGGTAGTCTGGCGCCAGGCATAAGACCGATCCGTGGCACGAGGATGTTCAGCCCGGAGGTGTAGGCGCGAACGATGTCGACTGTGGTGACGGTAGGCAATGCGGTGCTGGGCGCTGTGCCAACGGTAACCGATAGCGCTTCCAGTAGTTGCGGAGCCTGAACGGATGGGACGGATCCGATCTGTAGGATTAAATCGGTAGTTGTCCAGGTGCCAAGGCCGTTAGTGAAAAGAACGGATTGACGGGCCGCCACAGGGATCTCGTAAGGCTGCGTGACGCTGGAGCTGGAGCTGATGCCTGTGGCTGGCAGAATATCCTCCACAGCGGCAAGGCGAGTGCCCAAGGAATTAAGTTGATCCTGCAGGGATACCACCTGGGCGATCGTGTGGGTGTGCGCTTGGAACACGCTTGTCGGCCCAGCACTGGAGATCATCACGGCCCAGCCTTGAGTCGGAACTGTGCCAATTAATTTTGTGACAATTATTGACTGACTCGTCGAACTGCTGACAGAAATGTCTCCAACGCCTACGTATGGAGATGTCTGCTGTAGTATAGCCCCACCGGCAACATTTTCCCTAACTGTTACGTGGATCGCTTCTGTTCCAAGATTGTGGGCAATCGTCCACGGGCCAGAGCCGGTCACTACTTTTGTGTAGCTCTGGATGCCTGTAATGACTTGGTCTGTCGTGAAAGGGATGTAGTTGACCGGCTGCGGGGGATTAAGCCAGTTGATTGATTGAGCGGCCGCTAAACCAGTCCACGCACCGTCGGCCTGCACGGTCATGTTCTGTTGGAACACGGTGACGTACTGCACGTTTGGCGTAGCCACTGATCCGTAGTTAATTCCAATTTCGCAAGTCAGCGGGTGCGTAATTTCATAGTCTCCACGTAATGCGGCCAGCATGCCTTGGGTGTTTAGATCCAGGTCAAAGGTAACGTCGCCTTGTGGTGAGATGGGCACAGCCACCGTGAGCAGGCTCTGTGTTGCCCCACTCATAGTTCCGGCAAACTCAATGTCGGCGGTGTAGTTTTGCGGGTTGGTAACTAGGAATGACTCCCCTGCCCCGACGGTGACGCAACCCTTCGTGAGTGCGTCCTGAATCTCGACGGCTCCGTCGTCCTTGTTCAGCAAGGCGGTGCGAGCTGTTCCACGATAGATCTGGTAGCTGGTATCAAACGCAGGCGGTATGTAGAGCCGCTGCACCTCGTTCACATAGACGCCCGTGGTGGCGTCACTGTAGCCTGTGACTACGCGGGTGATGGTAGGAGCTGGCGGAACGATCAGCCCATAAGCGCTAGTGTAAGCCAGCGGGGACTGCATCGGGCGTAACTCTTGGTAGAATGTGTTGTTGGCGGAATAGCTAGTCACCCGGACAAAGCTGTCTGGTACTAGCTCGTTTTGAACGATGGTGATGCCGCTTGTGGTCGTCCAGTTGGCCGTCCTGCCGACGATGTAGGATCCTTGATCTTCCGTGACGCTCCAGCCGGTAGCGGCTGAGATGCTGTTCAAGACGGCGGCCACGCTGGCGGCCGTAGACCCTAGCGTGATGGCGCTGGATGTGACGGCGTTAACCCGCACTTTGAACGTGCCAGCCGTAGGCGCCACATCCACCGGGCCGTAGCTTAGGCGGGCGGAATAGATGGAGGGAGCGGTGACTGTGGTGGTGTTGTTGGATGTCTCGGTAAGGCGCACCGCAAGCGTGAACATATCTCCCTGCACGACTGTGGGCAGAGTAATTGAACCAGGCTCAATCGTGTAGCTGGCCGTTTTCTGGGAAATGTTACCGTAAAGGAGTGTGGCCATGGTTACTTTGCGGGAGGCGTGTCAATCCCTGTCTCCTGCTCCGTAAAGCCCTTAAAGAAGGCTGGATCGAACTGCACGCCGGCAGCTATTGGATACCACGGCCCTGGCTCAGTTAGTTGCAAAACGCCTAGCTTTCGCAGTCTGCGGTTTTCCTCAATGATCTTTTTGCGACGCTCGGCTGATTTGTCGAGGCTCATACGGCGTAGAACTTTCCGTCTAGTTTTCGCTGCTGGTAAAAGTCTAAGGCCAGCTGGGCGAAGAAGTTATTTTCAGCCAGAATGTAATCGATGATAGGCTGGGCTAATCCTGCCGCCAAAGGCACAACCAATCTTATAGGCTCAAACTCTTGGCGCTTCTCGATCTGCTTTGTTGCGTGGACTAAATTGTGATGACAGTTGTATTTAATATAAGGCTGCCATCCAGACAAATCCGTCGGATCTAGCAGTGGCAATACGGGCGACAAGAGATATACGGTGCTTAGGTGAAGTTGATCCAAGTCGCTGTCTACAAATCTCTGAAAGAATATGTCAGCAAAAACTGTTGTTATTTCTAGCGGGACAAATTTCGGCAAAGCGACAACCGTTGGCTCTCGATCCGCTGGAGTTATAAAGCCTGGATTGACGCTAACTAGGGTGGTCAATAGTGTCTGTGAATTTAGGGTAATTGTATTTGTTAGGGATACTCGCGGTTGATTCAGGACTATATCGCAAGCAAGCAAAAGGCGCTGGGTTTCAGCCTTGTCGGTTAGAAGATTTGTTTGGGCATCTGCCACGCCTAGCCTTTTAAAAAAGTCAGGCACCTTCTCAAACACGCCTGTCACGCTGCCACTGTCAGCGTCTCCAGAAATCGATAACGGATCAGCATCAGATCCTATCTTGCGAAAAGAGAGCTTAACCGCAGCCCGCTCATCCAGATAGATGTCGACCCGATCCGTCTTTTTTGGTGCAGGCTTTTTTGCCTCAATGTTTTCCAGCCTTATACGCTCCTGCGAGGCCAGCGGAGCGTCCGAGTATTGCATCGTAATTTTAGCTGGGAATCCGTTGACTAAGCCCGGCAACAAAAACGCCCGCCAGTAGGAGATGTTTGCGATTGGATCGGTATAATAGTCAGCCGTGATTTGCCATGGGTGCGGCCTGCTACCAGCTCCAGTGTAATCGAACTTGATGGGCAGATACTGCTCCACCTTGTGCAGTAGATTTTGCCATAGCCGGGATGTGTATTTCACGCAGGCCAGTAGATCACGCGGTGCGAGCCGTTGTGAACATAGGCACGCACTTGCAGATTGTGAGTGACGAATTGAATGAAGTTATTCTTACGCAAGTAAGCCAGAGGAATTAACCCAGAGGTGGTTTTGTCTTTTGCGGCGTAGTTCGCACTGCCCGTGCGTTGTATTTCGTCAGGCTTTCTCCACACGATCTCGCTGGATTTTAGTTTATAAGTTTCATCAAATACCACTAGAGCACACACTAAAATTGGACGTTCTTCTGGAAGTTTTGCCGGCGGTGCTGGCACGCCATCTGGATCGACGATGTCTTGCAGTTCGCCTGTGCTGGGTTTGATCTGCGGAAGTTTGCCGTTAATGTAGCCCTCGCTAATGCTGAAAAACTTTGTCCCGTTGAATCGCACTTGCAGTGGGGTAGAGATTGTCGGCGGCCGATCCACCATGGAAACTAGAGAGCCGTTCGGAGTTGAGTTAATTAGGACTCGATCGTCTACGGAGACTAGGCGCTGGCTGTCGATCCAAGCGACCAGCTTTTTGAACTTAGGCAGGATCTTGTCGCCCTTGTCCGCCTTAAGCTCGTCGGGGATCATGTGGCCCCTGGTACGGTGCCCTTTTCATACATTCCGTCAGCCACACCCTTAGAATCCAGCAGCACATACTCCTGCACCACTTGCCACGCCTCGCCTTGCCTGCTGACGGCTGGAGCCTGCATCATCCATTTTCTCGGTATTTCTTTTCCGTCCTTATCCTTTTCGCCCCTTGGGATGGGGATGCCCGCTGGCAATTTATCTACGACCCGGCCTGCGGTATCCCAAATGTTAGGATTTACACTTTTCGTAAAGTAGGTGTGACGCAAGGTTAGCGTGACCTCTTTGTAGCGGGTAACTCCAAACATAGGATTAGCTACAGTATTGCCAGATCCTAATCCTCCGCCTGATGTCGGAGTGTAAGTAGGCGGCCATTTTGCAAATCCATCTGGCGTAAAGTACCCGCCAAAATCTACAGAAAGTTTATCGATGCGGGGATGTAGCTCGATCGGCTTGCTTTCAAAAGAACAAAACATTTCAAACGTTCCCTTAACGCCAGACTGCAGCCACACTACCCCGCCCGTCTCGCTTGAGGATGCTTCTGTCATCGCCTCGTAGGTGACGGACTGCTCGTAGGCAGTGTCGTTTATCCTAGTATAACTGATGTTGGTTGCCTGATAGCCGTTTATTTTTGGAGCAGTTTCGAGCTGTGCAAATTGAGTGACAAAATACTTTTTATTGATGGTGGTTTTGCCGGTGGCTTGATAACTTCCGCCACCGCCCAGCATCTCGATGCCAGTGTTTTGCACAGATGCGTTAGCCCCGCCACTTGCGCTGCTGCCCCTAGCCATTAGCTGAATACCCCGGCGTTTTTGATAAGCAGATCCAGCTTATCCAGTACGCCTTGTAGGTCGGGTGGGTTTTCTAGTCTCACAGGTTGCGTGCGTTGTGCCTCCGTGCTGGATGGAATGTCACGATACTGTGATGCTTGTGGCAACATTCCGATCATGCTGTCTGTTGCGGCTTTTGCCCTTGCAAATGAATCCTCGCCAAAACCTCTTTTTGTAAATTCAGATTCTTTTGCTTTTTGCAATTCAAGGGCAAGTTTTTGCGCATTAGTTACATCTGTAAGACTTCCAGTATTTCTAGCCAGATCAGCTGCAGTTCTTGCCCTTTCTTCAAGTAGCTTCATTTCAGCCTGTGGCCCAGCCCTTGCTGCTTCTAAGTCTTGCAGCTGTGGAATTAAATCTGCCTTACGCTTTGCCATCTCCATCTCACGATCCAGACTGCGTTGGCGGTATTTCTCCTCAATGTCGGCCTTCATCTTTTCCGCCTCTTCCTTGCCTTGAACCTGAGCGTCGATTAGGCGTAGTTCATGCTTGGCGGCCGCTTTCTCGCTTTCGGCAAAGGCTTTGTCAGCAGCTTCACGAACTGCAAGCTGCTGCTTTGTATCGATAGGGTTTTTTCCTTTTTCAGTAGAATCTGGGAAAAGCATTTTTTTCAGTTTTTCAGCAACAGACCCAGACTCCCCAGCGGATAGAAACTCCTTAAAGGATTTCATGAATCCAAGCGTTACATCGGCAGCCATGATATTTTTTAAATTAGCAATCTTCTCCATAAAGTCTGCGACTTGAGCCAGTTGCTTTATGTCCTCGTCAGAGGTAAATGTACCCTTGCTTTTTCCAATCTTTTCTAGCTCCTCCCGCGACATGCGAATCAATGGAGCTAGCTGCTCAAATCCACGACCCAGTAGTTTGCTAAGAATCACAAGCTCTTGTCCCGCATACTTTCCAGAGTTAAATGCGTCAGCAACCCTTAAAAATATCTCATCTGCCTTTAATGTTTTAAGATCTTGGATTGTGAGGCCAAGGTTTGTGAAGATATCCAAAAGTTCAGTTGATCCACCACTTGCTGCGTCTTGTGCGTTTTTTCCTAGAAACTTTAAGGATTGTGCAACTTCTTCTAATCCTGCTCCTTCTTGTCCGGCTACGTTGCCAAGCATTTGCAATTTTGTGGCGCTAATATCAAATCGTTTTGAAAGATCATCCAGTCTGTCAGCTAATTCAATTCCTCCCTTAGCAGACTCATAAAGGGCATGTATTCCAATCGCAGCTCCAAGTGCGCCTGCAGCCTTTCCAGCAAAGTTTGAAACCATACTTTCCATGCTTTTTAGCCCAGTAGCAAACCCAGCATGATTGATTCCTACCCTTACCTTGAGTTCGGATCCCATAAACTACCTATTAAATCCTGCGGATCCGGCCTCGTATTCAAGAGCTTTATCGATTGCCTTTTCCATTTTCTCTCTCTGTATGTCAAGAGCCGCCTTCTGTTGCCCAGCGTTTAGGCAGTTGCGAATCCAAGGGACGTGATTGACCATGTCGACGTAGGCGTCTCCGACTGAATTAGAACGATCGATTACTGTGCCAGATCCTTTGTTCCCAGCGTGTCTCTTCACCCACGCTGGAACAGATTGCTGACTTACGCCTTCCACATTTGTTGCAGAACGGCCGCGAGTTCCGCCAAGAATTACGGCACATGATGCCCAGCCAGATTTTGCAATACCAACACGTTTCTGCACTTCTTTAATGTAAGCTTTAAGCGGCCCCATGCCTTGAACAATCATCAAAGGCTTTTGATTCTTTTTAATTCTTGGCCTTCTTGGAATTGGTGCAAGTGCTTCACGATGAGACTGGCCGCCATCAAAGTTTGATATGAAAGCTGAATTAAGCCTGCTTCCAAGGTTTGCAGCACCTTCAGAATGTTGCCTTAAATTTACACGTTGAAGTATCTTGCGAGCCTCATCCAAATTGCCGGATTTAATATAAGAAACAAATCCGCGAGCAGCCTGAACGCTTGTTTTTGCAACATCTCTAAAAACATCCGACGCTGTTTTGTAGACTTTTCTGATATCTCTTTCAATCGCTCCCTCCCCAAGTATTTTGCCCGAAGCATCTTGTCCAGTTGTTGCTTTAGATCCGCCAAAAGGTTGTGTTTGAAAAACAAGATTTACAGCAACCAATCGCGATTGTGAACGAATTACCTCGCCTAAACTTTGTTTTGAATTTCGATAAAAGTGCATCAAGGCGGCGCGAAAATCTGCATCATCCACTTCAAACTGCACCTGACCAGTGGCTTGGCTTAATGCTGTACGATTCACTTCCCCGCCCTCCTGGCTCGAACGGCCTCGATCGCCATCAGCTCACCCTCGGAAAGCAGATCCACAGTGCTACCGTTCTGCATGGCAAACGCTACGTGGTACCAGTACGCCTGCCCGATCGGCATGTTCCATACCTTTGCCTCATCCCAGCCGGTTGCCCCACACACGCCGGAAACGATGGCCAGCGACCAGGGTAAGCCCGTAGCTTCCCGGCCGCTGCTCTGTTTTCTATCCGGCTGCCAGAGCTGGGGCAAAGCGTTAAAATCATCTAGGTAGGCGCGAAACTTAGTCGTCTCAATCAGAAATTCACACCGCCAGCTTCTAAACCAATCCAGCCACAGCCTGCGATCGGATAGATCCGGCAGCTGCGGATACGGCGTCCGACAGATGTTTACCGCAAGCCGCAGATCTCTGGCTGATGGAAACGAGCCTCCGATAAAGTAGGGCGATTGAGCGACCTCAAGATTAAACATGTGCCACAAGGAAAGCGGCAGGAGTGGCAAGCCTAGGACGCGGTGATCCTGACGATTCAGGAATGATTCGGCAAAGTGGCGATTCATCGCCGTCCTATCGATTACGAGGCAAGCGTGCTGTTCGGATTATAGACGCCAGTAACGCTAACCTTGACCACATCGCCGACGGTCTTGGTATAGGATTCGCCCGTCTTTACGTAGCTATTACCGCCAACGGTAAATGCAGCCGGAACGGAAGCGCCAGAGCTAATGCCCTCGATCGACACATTATAACGTGGATTGTAGTAGGTAGTGACGGTAGGTGCGGTGTTGGATGTGCCGGGATCGATAACGATCTCCGTTAGTTCACCAGTGATGCTCAACGAAATAAATTCCTCAATCCCAGTAATGCTTGTTACCCCTGTAAATCCTTTGTATGGCATATAATTTTTTCCTTAGGCGATCGTGCTGAAGGTGACGGCCGTATTGGTAAGCCTGGCAAAATCTGTATTGGATAAGCGGAGTTCTTGGCGGAAAGCTGTGGCGCCAGACACACCAGGGTGAGCAAAAGAATCTGGCAACGTTTCAGTCACCGTTTCCACTCTCTTGTACTTCTTGAAGTGTTTTACTACGGTGCCGTCTGTTCCCGTGATGTAGACGTACTCGTCCGTGTTGCTGATGTTTTGGGAAATTCCAGCCGTCACTCCGTATGTCATCGCCATATTGTCGTTCCTTTACGTGTCAACTGGGCGTGACGAAGGCGGTGAATTTCACCGAATCTTCCATCACCTTGTCGTTGCTCCCAGTGCTTTCTTCGCCCAAGTAGCCGCCCATCAGGATTGCTCCGGCTATGGTCGTCACGGCCGCCAGCTTTGTGTTAAGCCAGTCGAAGTTAGTCCGATGAGCCGTCACCGTGCTGGCCACTTCCAGAGGCGTCATAATAGAACAAGTAAAAGTAACTTTGCGGGTGGTAGCCAGAGATCCTTCCACAACCGGCACGCTGGACTCTGCGTGGACGATGCAGGC
>Ga0209400_1000705_pt1 | contig 28855 bp, 38 predicted proteins | sample M_130807_EF_Meta_FD_187313 | JGI IMG/M metagenome (GOLD analysis project Ga0209400, IMG submission 187313) | Freshwater microbial communities from Lake Montjoie, Canada to study carbon cycling - M_130807_EF_MetaG (SPAdes) (version 2) | ecosystem: Environmental > Aquatic > Freshwater > Lake... | reverse complement strand
TGTTCGATGGTGTAGAAGGGGACCCAATCCAGTGAGTCAGGTTCTAGCCATGTGGTGTTCTGAAGGACTTGAATGTGTGATTGACATCACTGAAGAACAGAAAAAAGCCGTATGGGCTGAACTGAATAGCAAGAAGTACACACCTGGATTTGAACTAGGTCACCTGATAATGAGGGCCAGAGCTAACAGTCAAAGAGCCTATGAGATTTACAGTTTCAATTCAGGTGATCATGATGTGGTAGCAGTGAGACGCATGTTTGAATCGGATCCACAATCCATCGTGGATTTTGTACGCGAACATGGAACCAAGATTTATAGTGATCGGACAGAGAAACGACCGGTCATTGTGTAAGAGTATGTCGGGTAGCTCCCGAATAGTGTGACCCGCATGATAGTGTTGGTAGCCCGACACGGGTGGCTCTGGCCTAACCTAGCCAGCCCTGGCAATGGGACAATCCTCCCTGGTCGGGAAGCGGATGAGGCTTGGTTTTTAAGATCGCTGACTTCGATGGAAGAACCGATCTTGTGCCGAGTAGGGCACAAGGAACTCAAGCAATAGTACCGCCGCGGGGAGGAAGCTTCAATAATTAACTACATAATGTCAATGAATTTTTTTCTTATTATACAAGATCAACAAGGTACGGATCACCGTCTTGAGTATCACTTGGCAAATAATCCCATTGCTAAAAAATGGATTAAAAAGATCAAACATATATGTAAGGTGCCCATAAACCAAACATATTCCAAAAAAAATGATCCAACTCTAGCAATAGACACAGTAAATTTTGCCATTGCATCTGATATAAAATTACTCAATGCCATGCATGGTAAAATATACGATGTCAAGACAGAGTACGATCAGGTTGATTGCAATCTACTACATAGTTTTATTGTTGAACATTTGTATGATTACAACCCAGAAGTACGAAATATATTTTACAAATTGCATCAAACCGTACATGTGCTGGAAAAAATATTATACAATTTTCCAGAAAGTTGCACAGCAGAATGGACCGAATCGGCTGGACCACTTACTACAATACACACAGAATCACCATACAACTATTATGATTTAAATATGTCTGCCGGAAACCTTTATTCTCAATGGGGTGAATTTGGAAAAACTCCATATAGATACTGGCATGATAAGGATCGTGATGATATAGATCATTTTCTTGCTACCTGCAAACCACACGTGACTTTTAGCCCTAGTTTTGTTATGTTCCCTCAAGCGGTAGATTACAACTACAATACCAATAAAGAGTTTGAGACTTGGTTTGAAAAATATCAACAGGCCTGGGTAGAAAAATACAATGCAGATCAGTTATCAGTCTATGGTCTAGGAGGGGTGCTATTAGCAACTCCAACAACCAACAGTTTTGATGATTTTTCTCAGGTTTATTCTATCAAATCCATTGAGTTAAAAGGTTGACCAAAAATACCCAATTTGCTATAATAGTTGTGTAGTAACTAATAAGGAGCAAACAAAATGGGTTTTGTAGTTTACGAAAAACAGTGGGGTAGTGTTGAGGCTTATTATAAAAAAGAATCTTCAGCCAAAGCCGCAGTCACCAGATTGAATAAACAACTATATGCCGGTCTCAGTAGAGAAGTTGGCTATTGTTCATGGGCTGACTACGAGTTATTGCTTGACGGTATGAGTCCAAGCGAAATTAGATTTTACCAATTTGTCAGACACCCATTGAATTTTAATGGTTAATTGGATTGACCAACAACAATTTCTGTAGTAAAGTAGTATCTGTAGTTTTTTACAATTTAATCTAAAGGAATAATACAAATGATAAAGCGAATTTCGCGCTCACTGTCGGACGTATCCAAAGAAATTCTTCAGAAGTTGAAGGATGACCACGGTGTCACCGACAAGCAATTGGCACAATTAAGAAGTCGTGTTTTTAACTCGGGATACCGTTTTCCATTAGGTGGCATTCGAGTACCAATATCGATCTTGTGGATTGACTACGAGGTACAACGGGATGTTATTATCAAAACCATTTTGTCATTGCTGGAAAAATGGGATAATCGTATTTGCCAACCAGCCGCCTGTAATACCCATCCTGATCTAGTAGAAGTCGTGGATGCTGTCAAAGAAATATACAAGTTTAAGAAATTGTTTGTATATGATGCCCAGCATCGTTGCGTAACTTTGGCCATCCTTGGATTTGAAGAAATCTATGTGACTGTGGTCATTGACGCCGACCCAAAATTTGCCAGCTATGCATTCCGCACCAGCAACAGCGTGATCAAGAAAATTGGCAAGCCTGATTTCCACCGCAACAATATTCGCTTGTACAATTTGGAAGTATATGACGAAGAAACTATCCCGGCATATAATCTACAGGCACAGTTTGACCGACTTGGTATTGATCTAGTTGAGAAACCTGAATTGATTCCGGCCGCAGAACGCCAAGCTCATTACATGAGCCACTTTGATTATGCTTACAAGCCAATGGGTGCTGATAAAACAGGCCGAGTTGCTGGACAGATACTTGAAGCTATTGTCAAGACATGGCCCAACCAGACCAAGATTCAGAATGGTATATACGTGGGTCTATATCACATGAATACTGTGATTACCACACTGGGTAAAAAAATGCCCAAAGGGTGGATGACCACAGTATGTCAAGGCGTGGCTAAAAGTTTCCCTAATAGCGAACATGCTGAAGAGGCTGCTGGGCGACATGCCAAATGGATTGCCAAGACAGGTACATGGAATGTGCCTGACGGTATGTATAAGTTTATGCGTGAAGTTTATAAACTCAACGATGGCGAACTTGGTATTCCTGGAGACGGCAAGGATTGGGATTTACATAAAGGTCTATGGGTTGATTCGACCTTGATACCAAATCATGCCAAGTTATACAGGGCACCTGCGGTTGCTGTACAAGGAGAAGAGCATGACTACGCCTGAACAACTCAAAGAAGCGGTAGAAGGATTTGAAGAAATCAACTACCGCCAGGTAATGGTGGAACGCAATCAAGACTCGTACGACATCACTACAGATTTTGTCAGCACAGAAGTAGCACGATTGGTTGGAATGTATCAGGGTTTGACAGTTCTGGATCAACGTGCTCGTTTGATCCGTGATGGTATAGATTTGTATCTGCGTAGAGGACACGGTTACAACATCAGCGGATCTATCGGAGCCCATTATCGGCAGGTAGGAGTTGATCCTGACAAGAATGTATTTGAGCACATGATTCCACAGGCTCGTGTCCGGGACCAATTGATACAAGGCCGCATAACTATTGCCATGGCAATGAATGCTCCTACCTGTTTGATCAGTCCTGAAAATGACGCCCTGTTAAACAAGGCCAAACTCAACAATAAAACGCCCAGTTATTGGTATATCTTCAAACGATATACCGAAGCGTTTGATGCTGAATTTGAAACATTTAACGGACAAAGAATTGACCCGGCCACTTACACTTTGTGGGATCATTATAAATTTGTTGGTATAGTGTAACATAAAAACAACACCATAAACCCCCTGTTTAAAACGGGATTTCTTCTGGTTGACCAACAATATCCAATTTGCTATAATATATGTATAAGTTAAACAACCGTTAATAACAAACAAAGGATATTTGAAAATGTCTATTCAACTTCAAACATTTATTACCAATGTCCTGGCGATGCCGCATGTCAGCAATGACTCAGCCGGATCCGGGGCAAAACTTGATAGCCACGAAGATGCCCTCGCTGTTGAACTTCAAAAAGTTGGCTACACTGAAATTCTTCAACAAGGCACTAGGCAGACTAAGCCCTCCAAAAAGAATCCCATTGGTCGCATGGCACCATCCAAGACTTTCCCTAAACTTAGACGAGATGCTTTGAAAAAAGCAATTAGGTCTGACAATCCACAACAAGAACTTGCCAACCTTGTACCGGGCATGGCTCCGGGAACATTTATTCGACAACCTTGCGGTCCAAAAGCATTTCCAGATTTTTTGCTATGTGATTTTTCTGGAACTATTGTTTTGATTGAAGCCAAAAGCGGTGGCGGCCATGCTCCTGCGTGGAATGGTGGCCTTCCACAAAAAGATTCGATTTATATTCTTTCTTCTGGAATATACAACTCGTCCACTGTTTTTCTTGGACATGATGTTATGGACTGGGAATTATCAAAATTACTTCAAGATCATCATGACGCACTTCAGGTCCAATCCAAGGCTTTAAAGCTCAAGGCATCTCGACTTGACACATTCAATCGAGGCTTTTATCATTATACTCGTTCAAAATTTGAACAGCAAGGCGGCATGGAAAAAACTGACTATTTCAAACACCCAGATCGTTCAAAATGCGAAAGTAATGTTCTGGCCTTCGCACTAGCACAATAAATATTACTATGAACTCATTTAATCTAATCTGTTCCAACAATGTCACTGCCATGCGAGCAATGGCAGAAAACTCCGTAGACGCTTGTATCACCGATCCGCCTTATGGCATGGACATTGTGGGTGCTGGTTGGGACAAAAACGTGCCGCCTGTGACTACTTGGCAAGAAGTGTATCGAGTACTCAAACCAGGTGCGTTTGTTTTAAGTTTTTGTAATCCAGAGTTTTATCATCGTATGGCTGTAAATGTTGAGGATGCTGGATTTCGTCCAATGGACATGATCGTGTGGATGGTTACTACAAAAATGGCCAAGGCCAATCGTTTAAAGCCGGCACATGAACCAATCTTTGTAGCACAAAAACCTCTAGAAGGATCTATCAAAGCTAACTTTGAAAAATGGGGGTGTGGTCAGATTAACACCACTACAACGCGAGTACCTTGGGATGGCAAACCTCCAACCGGCTGGATCAAAGGTGGAACCCAACGCAGAGCATTTGGTGGCGAAGTAGGCAAAGCTGCCGGCAAAGAAAACGAACGCGAAGATGCCAATCCCAACGGTCGTTACCCTAGTGATATCATTGGACACTTTGACGACCCAGAACATCAGAAGTATTTTTATGCTCCACGTGCCACTCGTAAAGAACGAGGAGAATACAACGATCACCCTACACCAAAGCCCATAAATCTCATGCGTTATCTATGTCGAATATATGCTCCTAAAGCTGGATTGGTATTAGATCCATTTATGGGGTCGGGCAGTACAGGTATTGGAGCCCTACAAGAAGGGTGTGACTTTGTAGGAATTGACATGAGCCAACACTATGTAGATATCGCCACTAAGCGCATCAACGATCATTATGTAAATGGTGATCCAGTTGACAAGTTATTTCTTTACGAATAAATTCTACTAGGTTTGGCAAACAATCACATTGACATTTGCTCTGGGTCACTGTATTATAACTATAACACTAGGCCAACCAGTGTACACTACCCGGCCCCCGATACAACGTCGGAAGCGAACATACCAGGTAGTCCAGCGATAGTATCAATGGTAGACCGTGGCGGAACAGGTCCGTACACAGTCAATGGCGGTTGGCACATTTAACTAAAAGGAAATGTACCAAATGAATGACAAAGATCCACAATCCCGCAAGCTACGAGAACTCTTGAATAGAATGAGAGAAGATCAACCAGAGCCTGAATTTAAATCTAGGAATTTTAACAGCCATACTTTGTATCAGGAAGCGGCCAATAAAATCACTGCTGAACAGGATATAAACATTGTACGCGAAATTGCCTTGTACTACCTATGTCAGTGCTGTTCAGTGATGCCGGACCATGCAGCCACGATGGTGTTTGATCGCATGGATGAGTATGATGTTTAGGAATCAAAATATATGAGCTACCTAGACGAAATTAAAAAGAAATACGACATCAAGGATTACAAAGAACCGGTCGTAGCCATTCCTGACTTGCCCACAGAAGGCATTGTGTTGATCGTGGGCACATCAGGTTCGGGTAAAAGCACTATCTTGCGCAGTCTTGGTGCATTTAGGACACCCACAGTAGATCCTGATGTGACAGTGATTGAAAACTTTTCTAGCCCTGAGCGGGGTGAGGCCTTGTTATTGGCATCAGGTCTGCGAAGTATTCCAGCTTGGTTCCGTCCAGCTCGAACACTAAGCAACGGTGAGTATCATAGATTTGAAATGGCCCAGAGCCTGGACCAGGGCGTCACAACCATAGATGAATTTACCAGTGTGGTCGATCGAGATACTGCCAAAAGCCTAGCATACAGCATGCGACGATACTTTGACAGTCAAAGTGATCAATCAGTATTGTATATCGCTTCATGCCATAGAGATATCGTTGAGTGGCTGGATCCCGATTACGTTTATGACACAGATCTCTGTGCCTTAGAAAATCGGAGGGCACTTTGTCGATTGGGGGGACGGCCAGAGCTTACACTCACCATCCGCGGCACAAGTCCAGAAATGTGGAGATACTTTTCTAAGCATCACTATCTAGATACTGGCATGAGTCGTAGTGTTCACTGTTATGTGGGCCTGCTTGGAGACAAACCTGTGGCGTTCCATGCCGCCATACACTCAACCAACCGAGACATACACTCATACTGGCGTGGGCATAGAACTGTGGTGCTTCCGGAATTCCAAGGCATGGGCATAGGCACTCGGTTTAGCGATGCCATTGCTGCGATGTATGTGAGTAAGGGCATGCGATATTTCAGTAAGACTGCTCATCCCAGCTTTGGTGAGCACAGACAAAAAAGTCCGTTATGGCGTGCTACCAGCACCAACTTAAAAAGTCGGTTAGGTAGTTATCTAAACAAGGATGGAACCACCCGCAAGATGCCAGGGTATGGCGGAACAACCACAGCACGTGACGCAGGCCGTCTTTGCTACAGCCACGAGTATATCGGCAAAAAACTCACTGTTGACGTCAACGAAATACCAGGTCAAGGCGTTATATATGTATGAAGATCTTATTCTCCATCATTGCTGTTTTTGCTATCTCCTCTGTTGGTGCCAACTCTTTACCCCTAGCACCTGCCAAGACCAAACCCGTCAAAGTTTCTTCGAAACCGAAAGGCAAACTACACTTACATCTACCAAGAGTGCTAAAGCCCTTGGCCCTACTAGAAGTGGACGAAGATGACGACTACTGGGATGAACCAATTGCTAGTCATGTGGGCTATCGTAGACCTGAGTTGATCAGCAACGATGAACTGCCCCTAAGCGACTATGTCACGCTGAGATTGGCCAATGCTCGACGTTTGGCCATGGAACGATACCACCAAGTCTGGGGATAAATTCCTGGTTTTCCATTGACCTGGGCCAGGTCAATATTGTATAATACATTAACACCCACTATAAATACTACCTTAGTACAAGAACTACTAAACCGGGAAAATTATAATGGAACGACACATCTGTACAGTTTGCGCACACGAGCACAACAAAGAATTGGAAGGAAACTGGAATGACCTACCTGAGAGTTTTTCTTGTCCGGGTTGTGGCAGCAAGCCAGACGAATATTACACACTAGAAAGCAAGTCCGAATGAAAAAACCCTTAGACTGGGGCATGATTGCCGATAACAAATGGTTTCACAATACCTGCTACACAGAAATTTTTATAGACGATTGTTATCAAAAGTTTTTTAAAGTGGAATCTGGTGATGTAGTCCTAGATGTGGGGGCCAGCATTGGTCCGTTTAGCTGGAGCATCATGGATGCCAAGCCCGCACATATCTATTGTGTGGAGGCCAATGCCGATCTATATCAAACCTTGATAGCAAACTTGTCTGGTCTTGACACGCCGGTAACCACAATGAATCTGGGCATGGGCCCCAAGGATGGCGCCAATTATCTATCTGGCATGTTTGATCCTGACAAGCAATCACACAGTGATGGCACTGATGGCACTGTCATGGAAACTATCACGTTCAAAACTCTAATCGAACGACATGGTATCACGCACATCGACTTCTTGAAGACCGACTGCGAAGGTGGCGAATATGACATGTTCACGGCGGACAACTTTGAGTGGGTCACTAACAATGTTAAGAAGATAGCTGGAGAGTTCCATACAGCAATACCAGCACAGCGAGAAAAGTGGATTGAATTCCGTGATCTTTATCTAAGACATTTTGACAATTTCCAGATTCTGAGCATAGACTATGTGGATATCAAATGGGATATTTGGAATGATCACTTCCTGGAATATTACGGTGCGTTCATGGTGTTTATTGACAACCGTGTGCCCAGTAAACCCAAGAAGAACTTGCCGGTTATCACCATTCGATCAGAAACGCCAGTTAAACAAAAATGGCAACACTGGCCAGCACCCACAATGGAAATCACCACAATCATTCCTGAAAAAGGATGCGTGGTTGACTGTGCGTTCTGTCCGCAACGATTGTTGGAAAAAGTATACACTGGTACTAGAATCTTGACCTTAGAAGCATTCAAAGAACTGATTGCCCGGATACCTACTGATGTGCGCATAACCTTTGCGGGCTTTACTGAACCTTGGATGAACAAATACTGTACTGAAATGGTTGTACATGCGCACGAGCAAGGTCATCCGGTCAGTGTGTTTACCACCGGCATTGGAGTCAGCGTGGAAGACCTTGAACAGATTGTAGACATACCTTACCACGGCAATCCCAATGGTGGCTTTACTTTACACTTACCGGACAGTGAATTGTTGGCCCGTCATCCCATCACTCCTGGCTATTTAAAAACATTGGCCTGGCTCAAAGAAAATCATCATAGAATACAGAACTTTACCACAATGACCATGGGCACAGTGCATCCAAGTGTCAAACATTTATTTGACTGGGCACCAAGTTTTGCCATGTGGAGTCGTGCTGGTAATCTCATGCGCGAAGCCTTGCTCAAACCCAAGCTGATCAATCTCAAAGAACGTTGGAATGCTGTGCATTACGAAGGCCCTAGGACCTGTGGTTGTGTAGAACATCTTTACCATAACGTGATGTTGCCCAACGGTGATGTCAGTCTTTGCTGTATGGACTATGGCCTGGACCATATCCTGGGCAACTTGTATACTCAGAGCTACGAAGACGTGATACCGGAAGCACAGAGTTGCAGAGACATCTGCAACTGGTGTGAAAATAGTGTGGAACCGGTTAAATAACACAACAGGAGATCCTATCATGAAAGTCGAAAAACTAGTCAAAAAACTCAACCGGGCCGAAGTAGATCACAATCTTGAAAAAGTAAAACAGCTCTGGCTCAAGCTCTTGAAAAAAAGCCTCAAACACAAACACACCGAACAAGTACAGTAACAAAACTGTAACACGGTCACAGTTAAATATATACATGACCAATTGTACCTATAGATCAATATTTGTCAGCGATATACATTTTGGTACCAGAGACTGCAAGGCTGACCAACTCAACAACTTCCTCAAACACAACACCTGCGAGACCCTGTATCTAGTGGGTGATATCATTGACGCCTGGAAAATAACACAAAACAAATGGCGCTGGAAACAGAGCCATTCAAATGCCATACGTAGAATACTGGGACACGCCAAACGTGGCACTAGAGTAGTTTATGTAGTGGGCAATCATGATGAATTCCTAAGACCCTTGATACAGTATGGTTTTAGTTTTGGCCGTGTGGAAATAGTAAACCAGTGCGAACACATCGGACGTGACGGCAAACATTACTTGGTCACGCACGGAGATCTATTTGACGGTATTACAAAATTAGCACCTTGGTTGGCTTTCTTAGGCGACAAGGCCTACGATTTTGTGCTAAATCTAAACAGCAAGTTCAATGCTGTGCGACACCGATTGGGGTTTGGTTATTGGTCATTGAGCCGGTTTCTCAAGCACAAGGTAAAAAGCAGTGCCAATTTTATATTCCAGTTTGAAGGTAACCTAGCAGCCTACTGTCGCAAACGCGGCTTTGATGGCGTGATATGTGGTCATATACATCATGCCGAGATCCGAGACATAGACGGTATAACTTACATGAATGATGGAGACTGGGTCGAGTCCATGACAGCCTTGGTTGAACATCACTCTGGCAAGTGGGAAATAGTAACCTGGACCCGGGAGCGAGACAGTGTGGATCTTGATACTGATAGCAGTACACATGAACGATCCCCGGGATATTCCGGGACGAGTGGAGATACAATTTCCCGATCAGAAAAGTTGCCAGCAGGCCCTGAGCTCGATGACGTGGTACATAAAGTTTAAAAGTTTTCGAGTACAAGGCGAATGTCAAAAACAATCTTGATCATAACCGACAACTTACCGGATCAAATAAATGGCGTGGTCACAACCTACAAGAATATTCAAGCACATGCGATTCGCGACGGTTATCACGTTGTGGTGCTTCATCCCGGGTGGTTCAGCTATTTTGATTGCCCTGGCTACAACGAAGTCAAGATTACCTATCCCCGGAAGGTGGGCGAGAAGATTGAGGAGATCAATCCGGATCATATCCATATCGCCACAGAAGGTCCTTTGGGTCTGTGGGCTAGAAAGTATCTTTCATTATGCGATTATCGCTACAATACCGCTTATCATACTCGTTTTCCAGAAGGACTTAAAAAACTATTTGGAATTCCTGAAGCCCTTACTTGGCCTTTGATCCGCTGGTTCCACAAACACTCGGGCAAGGTCCTGACCACAACCGACACCATGGTTGCGGAATTACAGGCACACGGCTTTGATGGAGAAATAGTATCCTGGACCAGAGGTGTTGATCGTGACATATTCAATCCTGCACTTAGAGAAGAATTTCCTAGCAAATATCTGTTGTGCGTTAGTCGTGTCAGTAAAGAAAAGAATTTAGAAGCATTTTTAGATTTAGATTACCCTGGTTACCAAAAGATCATGGTAGGTGATGGCCCCATGCGCGAAGAATACGAACAGCAATATCCAGCGGTGACCTTTACAGGATTTAAAACAGGAGTCGATCTTGCTCGTTATTATGCTAACGCAGAAGTATTTGTATTCCCCAGCCAGTGGGAAACATTTGGCATCGTCATGATTGAAGCCATGGCATGCGGTACTCCAGTTGCTGCATTTCCCTGTGATGGACCAATGGATGTTATTGATCAGGCAAAGACTGGCTATATGTCAGAAGATCTCTCCGACGCTGTTGATCAGTGCCTGAAGCTGGATAGATCTAGAGTAGAACTGGGCAGTCAGCGTTGGAGCTGGGAACAGGCCTGGCAAATATTCCAAGATAATCTAGTAGAAAAACAGCCAAGACTGTTGTAAAAATACAACAAGTCAGTATGTGCAAATTTTGCACATACTGGTTGACCAAAAAAGCCAGATCGGCTATAATAGTAGTATGAATATAAACAATGTATTACAGTGGTCAGGTGCAGTAGCCATAATTGCCATGCACATTCTCAATGCCATGGGCCCTGATGCTTATCCCTGGAACATAATTTCAGCCTTTATAGGAACAGTATTGTTCTTGATCTGGACCATACGAGTACGAAATGTGCCACAGTTGACTGTGAACGTGGTAGCATTGGGCATAGGTTTAGTGGGGTTATACCGGGCCTTTGTTTGACCGTTGCGGTGTAGTTTTTATACAACACCCGAAAACGGTTGACCAAAAACGGTATTTAGGTTATAATGTATGTATAGTTAATAAAAAGGAGTTAAAATGTTACAATACGAAAACACTTACAACACATTTAATAATCCAATACCACGTAGTGGGATTTGGAGCACCATATCGCTAGAAGAAATACAGGCGCATATTGCCAGTCTTCCAGCCCGGGAGCAGGCAACTGCTAGTATGGTGTTTATGTTTACTCTTAATTCTTGCAATAAATTAGTGCAAGAAGAAATCTTAGACCGAATGGGAGACCAATAATGATAAATGAATTTGACATCCGTGGTGCTATTATCAGTGGTAATTATACTGTGAGCGAACTTGACGGAATTGCTCAGGCCTTGAAATTTGCCCGAGCCCAGTTGGCCCAACGCCAGATACGCTCATGTGTCAAGGGCGATAGTGTAAAGTTTACCAATCCCAAGACTGGGGCAGTATTCCGTGGCACGGTAGATCGAGTCAAGATCAAAAATGTTATAGTATTGACTCCACAAGGTCGTTACAATGTTCCTGCCAACCTATTGGAGTTTGCATAATGATCACAGAAGACATACAGAGCGACGAATCCGTTCCAGTTGAGTATGAAATGACTGTTGCGGAACAGCTCGAGTTCCAGCAAGAATACAACCAATGGTCTGACCAACAAGATCAAGACCGTCCACTTTATATCTGGCTAAGATGAAAAGACAACCCAAACCCACTTATAGTATACCAGCTGAACAGGCCTGGGCCGCGGCACAAGCGGCATTCAGGATCAATGGTAATAGGTACATCAAGATCAATGACGGCGAAAATGTCAGACCCAACAAGGAGATCATGCTGGAAATCTTGACCCAGACACCGGAACAGATCGTCGATCTGGATCACGAGTTGGCCACAGCATGTCGTCAGCGCCTGGGATCTGAAATCAGTCTACGCCTGTTGAAAGGTGAAACCCTTACTGAATGGCATGCGCTACAGGCTCGTATCTGTCCGTTGGAAACCATCACCACTGCCTATGATTTGGCTGTGTTGTCCAGTTTTCCAAACAGCTATACCAAGACCTTGGCACGTGATCAGGTAAAAGATCGACTAAGCGAATGCGAAGATGTTGCGGTAGGTGCTGGTCGTGTGAACTTGTCAGTCGAAGTGGTTGAGAGTTTTTACAGCAGACAATGGGATTGCTGGTATACCCGGGCTATTGACCAGGCCAATCGTGCCGTGACGTTTGCGTATCGCGAGCAGGTCAAACCTGGAACTAACTTGGACATCGTAGGCACAGTCAAAGGCTTTGACAATCGCATGAGTCGTTTGAATCGTGTTAAGGTACTAGAACAGGAGGCAGTAGCATGAACTTTATCGTAGGAGTAATGGTAGGTATTCTGTTGGCCACCGTTGGTGTTTCGGGTGTAATCCGTTACGTGGACCAAGGGGTAGACCAAACCCAAGCCATAGTTAGATCGGTGACCAAATGATTGGATTAGTTGCTTCGTTACTTTTGTTAGTGATTGAATCAATTGCTTCATTACTTTTGGTAGCAATATTTGTCTTGATTGTGATGCAATTATTTTGAACACAATTTGGACAACCAGAATTCATAAAATGGTTGACAGCAAATGCTCAATCAGCTATAATATGAATATGCTAAGAAATTAGCATTATTTTAAACTTAGATAGGCAACCTAGAAAGGCAACACAAGATGGAAAAGTTATTTACAATAGCAGGTACAGCAACACAACACGGCGTGACTAAAGCAAGATTTGCTAACGATTTAGTAGCCCGTATCAAGATTTTGAACAAGAACGGATGTACTGATATTAACTTGGTAGAGCTACCAAAGCCCATGACCAAGCTCCAGGCTCTTCAGTATTTGCAAGAGCAAGGTGTCACTGGTGATGCTGGCTATGCAGTAGCCAACAAGTTGGCAGAAAAAACCAAGATCGCCAAGAAAGGCGAGATCAAGGTTTCAGGTAAGGCTACAACAGCAAAGGCTGTTACGGCTCCTGTAGTAGAAGCTTAATCAGCATTGGGGCTCCGGCCCCTGCTTAGTTGTATTGTTTTGGAAAAACCCTGTGACCAGGGTAATGCACTCTCACTGTACTGGATGTCGACTATTAAAGTACACGAGTTGTCAAAGCGAAAACGGAAATCAACATCGACGGGTGTTCCGTATAAGCGGTTAGCGTTAAAAGCAAACGATAGCGGGTGAACGCTATCCATAACAAGACAATACAACTAAGCAGGCTATATCGAAGTATATTCGACCTCACACGCGGAGAGGTGACATGTAACAGAGTGTACTTCAATATATCTATGCGGAAGAGAGAAACGGTTTACTCGTCAGTCTCATAAGCTGAAGACATTGGGTTTGACTCTCACTTTCCGCAACCAAACTTCTTTATAATCCTTTATTCGGCATAACTAATTGTATGTCCGATCACTCTGTTCTAGACCCCCTTATCCAGGTAGCAATTTATCGCCTGATGCTGGTGCTGTATAACCAAGGCATCACGGAAATACACATGGGTGGACTCATGCGCATCCTTGGCATGTCTGACACAGTAGCCAGCCAGCATGACGAAGAACGAGTGATTATGGATGAAGATTTTGCTCGTTACATGCACCAAATGACCCAGCCCAGATACCACGATCAACCTTTGCATTAATGACTATTCCTTCTTTTCGCACCACTGAAGTGCTGTACACTGTGACCGTGCGAGATGCGCAGGCTCGTCGACTGCTCACAGCCTGGGCCAATGCTAATCGAAACAGCCAGACTAGAGTGGATGAAAATCACATGTATATCTATGATCAGAACACTCTCAGCACATTCATGGTCACCTGGACACATGGTTGGAACAACATATCCATCTGGGACAATTGGGCAAAACGACATATCAATCTCTAGATAGTTCTTGACAATGCCTGTAAAACCTGTATAATTAAACATATGAAAGAATACATTGTTGACCGTGACCGCAGAGTGGCAATTTATGAACTACATGAGGCCTTGGTGGCTGCGGGCAGTAGCGATCATGATCATGTGTTTGCCCAAGATCAAGCACTAGAAACATTTTTTTCAGGATGCAGAGTCCAACGCTTACTCTGGAATCCGGTAACTTATGACAGCTTGTTAAATCAAGCCATAAGTGAAGGCGTTGACGTAGTAATAATCACAAGGACGTAACATGAGCAATCACGACGCATTAAAAACAGCATTTGACACATACATCGCAGAAAACGAAAAATTCACAGGCAAGGGCGTAAAAGCCGCGGCCGCTAGAGCTAGAAAAGCCCTACAAGAAATGAGCAAGGCCATCAAAGAACGCCGTAAAGAAATCACAGCAGAAAAAGAAGCCCTAACTCCGGCCAAGTAAGCATGGCTGACATAGACTTATCTGGCATACTCAAGCGGATGCAAGAGTTAAGCACTGAAGAGGCTGTTGAGATAAAGTTGGGTGATTATACAGGTATAAACTATCCGCATTCACCTGCACATTCGATTAGCCTCCCCGGTCACACTTGGAAGTCGACTGTGCCAAGCGGTACTGGCAATGTCACTATATCAGGTGTTGGCACTGGATTGAACTATACAAGTCCTTATACTTTTACCAGCGCCTCGCCCAACTGGAGCATTCGTGATGATAACAACGTCAGCTCCACGATTGATTTAAAGGGCGAAAACGCTGATATCCGAATCAACGGTGTCAGCTTGATGGATATGTTGACCACCATCCAGGATAGATTGAATATTTTGGTACCAAACCCTGAGTTGGAAACAGAATGGGATCAACTGCGTGAACTGGGTGATCAGTATCGCAAACTAGAAAAGAAAGTAAAAGAACAAGGTGATATGTGGGCCAAACTCAAGGCCATGCCACCGCCCATTATTGATTGACCGTTAATGGATACCGTGTTATAATAATATATTATAAACTTGGTATATAACGGTAAAAATGGCTCAAAAACACTGTATTTTTAGCTCAAGTTGGCACCCAACACTAAGTATTTGTGAGTGCAAAAAACACAACCTGGCTAACATTGATTTGTTTAGCGGAAGATCACAATCTAGATTTGCACCAAACCGGTCGGACCCGTGCCGGGATACAAACAAGGGGTTACGCACCAGGCAGGGGGCTTTGTCCAAGTCGCCTGTACTGTTCGAAAGAGACCGTCGGAAAGTCTCTTCGTTGACAACCGGAATTGACGTGACTCACTACAAGGTATCGGACACGAGTCTAGTCCAGGAACAGTTGGCCATGAAGGCCCGATGTCTCACAGACTGTATTGTTTCCTATCTTTTGTCAAGCTGGTCCATCCTGGACACTTCCGCTGGAGAACCCAGTCTGGTTCCAAGGAGAATGAATTGAAAAATTCGAATATGCTAGTACAGCAAATTAGTAATGCAGTTTTAAAAATTGGTGGCTTCTTGGCAGTTGCCGCTGTGGTTGTAACTGTGACCAATACCAAATTATCACAACTTAGAGAACAGGCTGCAGAACAATCGCCGGCAGTCATCTCTGTGGCCGAACGCACCAGGCAATTGAATTGCTTGACCAAGAATATCTATTGGGAAGCCGGATCTGAGCCGTTTGAAGGCAAAGTGGCAGTGGCACAGGTAACCATGAACCGTGTGGACTCTGGTCGCTTTGCTCCAGATATCTGTGGTGTGGTCTACCAAAAAAATATCATATACGAAAAGTTGGTTTGCCAGTTTAGCTGGTTCTGCGACGGAAGCAGCAAGATCAAACCCATACATCCAGCAAGATGGCGTGAAAGCGAAGAAGTGGCCAAACAGGTCCTATTCGAAGGATTTAGATTGCCCAGCTTGAGATCAGCTTTGTATTTCCATGCTGATTATGTAAACCCCAGATGGGGCAAACCCCAGGTGGCCAAGATAGGTCGCCACATTTTCTATTCAGAAAGCAAAATATGATCATGAAACTAGACCAATTCTTAAAAAATACAACTGCCTGGTTGAATATACAACTGCCCAAGGTTTCTGCTGAAACCCTGCAATGGCTGACTGCTATTGTGTTGCATTGTGCTACCATACCAACCTTGTTGGCATTGATGACTGGACTAAGTGACCGTACTCCAAACATAGATATCGTGATGTTTACCTGGGCTGGCCTGGTATTATTGTTCAGTCGTGCTGTAGTCTTAAAAGACACCCTGAATACTGTCACTATTGGCGTGGGTTTTGTGGTACAGGCCGTGATCATGGCCATGATCCTGTTCAAATAAATCGGTTGACACCAAATGGCCGTTGCGTTATAATAGTAGTATGACTAAGAAAATACGATTGTTATCCAATCAAATTTATCAAGATCAGCAAGGTCGTCTGGTGTATACCCAACGGATATATGGCATCATGGTTGAGTACAAGCACCGCGGCGATGAACACATTAGAGTAGCAACACACGAAGATTTTTTATCACGACACACATATCTTGACCATTACTGTTTTACCGGTTGGGGAGAAGAGGATACCAAATGAGTATGCATCTAGAAGGTCCATGGCTAAGCACCACAGGCAAGAAAAAAGGTCCACGTAAATGGGCCAGTGCCGAAGCAAAAAAGAAAGCACAACAACTGCAAGCCGAGTGGGAAGTCAAGCTGGGTGCTATCAAAAAGATGGCTCCCAAATTCAGTGGTAACAGTCGTCCTGAGCCAAAGCATACGGGTTTACTAACTACCAGCCCAAGGATACCGCCCGGACGTGAAACACCCGTGATCAAGAGTCTGGACACTGGTTGGGTGGCCTGTACCAAAGGTGCCGACAAGACCTACACTGGTACCAAGGTCAAAGGCATAGGTACCATGCACAAGTCAAATGCTGTGCCGATCTTTAGCGACGAAGAAGCCATTGACATAAGTAAGATGCGACGCTAAAAAGGAGATCGATCACAGTTGGCCAAAGAAGAAGCGATAAAAATGGAAGGTATCGTAGAAGAAGTTCTACCCAACACTACCTACCGAATAAAAATAGCACATTTTGACAAGCCCGTATTGGCCAGCCTTAATGGACGTATGCGTCAGCACAATATCAAAGTACTTGCCGGTGACACAGTAGAACTGGAATTCAGTCCTTATGATCTCACCCGCGGTCGTATAACACGCCGTAGATGATTAAAATTTAAAACGTTCTAGAATATAATCTGCTGCTAATCGATGTGTACTATCTGCGGGATGAGTGGCATCTTTAAATTCAAAATTATTTTTTCTTGCCCAATTTTTAAACCCATTATTATCAAATAGCACAAATCGGTTCCAATCTATCATGTTAATCATTGACCCAAGATAATCATCAGGATTTTTAAATAAAAAACTGTCAATTATTTCATTCATATCAAATACAAATAGATAAGGGATTTGGTTTGACAATAAAAAAGTTTGAGCTATTGATATTTCTTTAAGAGCAGTTGCCACTCCGGTATATTCCCAATTTCCCGGCCCATTGAACCAATGATCTTCAAATAACCCAGAATCTTTTTTGTACCTGGCTATGTCAATACCTTTCCATCCATGCTCAGTTCTAAATTCGTGTCGCACAGTACTACTCCATGCCGCTACAACGACAGAATCTGTATAATTTTTGTAACTTAAAATTTTTCTTGCTATTTTGCTGTTTGATGTAGCAGGACGACCACAATCCACATGATCATATCCTAATCGTTGAGCAATGATGCTGGGGAAACTGGTTTTGCCCATCACCGGGCTAGAACCAAATGTAATAAGCGTAGTCATGACTGATATTTTTACTTACAAAGTTGATGCTAATAAATAGACAACAATACTTATGTCAATGCAAAATAAAAAAATAATTTCTTTCGGAGATAGTTTTGTTTTTGGTAGCGAACTAAAAAATAACAGGTCTGGATCAAAAGCCTGGATTGGTACTGCGGCTGATAATTTAAATGTTGCCTATCAGACCTGTGCGGTTCCTGGATGTGGTAACGATCATATCGCTCGTCAAATATACAGCTATTTTGCCAATCACTCTCATGTCGATACCTTGGCCGTAATCAATTGGACTTGGACAAGTCGTTGGGATTTTTATATTACTGAACATGAAACTTGGATCACACTAGGTCCTACCTGCGTCCCTGACAAATTAAAACATTTGGTGGATCAGACTGAAGCTGAAGACTTGATTGAATTTTATCATGACCGTGCCAACAGCAGTTTGTTATGGAACAAGTTCAGGAATCTACAGACCATTTATGCAACCCAATCATATCTGAAAAGTCAGGGTATTTTAAATATACAAACATACATGGATAATCATTTGTTTAATACCGAATACCATGCGCCTGATTATGTACAGCAATTACAAAATCTAGTCCACCCAGAAATGCAATCGTTTGAAGGTAAAAATTTTGTTGACTGGAGTCGAGACCAAGGGTTTTTTATAACAGACACGTTGCATCCGCTAGAAGATGCCCATAATGCTGCTTGTGAATTATGGCAACCCATCTACGACAATGCGTTGAGTATATAGATACTGGTCCTAAGATGATCACGTCACAATCTTCAAATATACCTGACATTCGCGGGCTTATACTATTGGACTGTTGGGAACCTCCTACACATAAGTTTTTTACTGAAATATTTTACGTGAATCTAATTGATCAGTTACAAAAATACAAATTTAACTGCATAGTAAATAGCCCATCTAGATCTCGATTTGATCCAAACGATCCAAGTTTATCAAAAACACTGGCATTATATAGCCAACCAAATCGAGATGCCAACGGTGTACCATTAGATGATAACGACAATGATATACGTCGTTATCAAGTAATAACAAATATTTTTAAATCATTTACTGACCCTGTTACAACTACTTCGGAGTTACTCAAAAAATATTTACTCAAGCCCAATTCGAGTATTTTTTTAGTAACCAATGAGGATTTTGTTTTTCATATAGAATCTCATGTAGAGTCCCAGTGTGCAAATTGGTTGGTAGTTGGGCAATCGTGGCAAATGTGTACTCATGATCATGCTCTAGGATTAAAACAATTGATCCGATTGTCTTATCTACATAACCTGTCATTTTATGCAACGGACTTTGGATTTTGCAAAAAGGATGGAGGAACTGCTAGTTATGAAGATTTTGCAAGTGATTTATTGGATTGGGAACACATTGAAAATTTTGGTTACCGGCTGGAAACAGATTCCATAAATAACCATATGCATGCAAACATTCGACAAGATATAGATCTGATTGAAGCAACTACCCGTCCGTCCAAGTTGGAAACTACTCCTTTGCCCTATGGTGTCAGAGACCTAGATCCAATCATGAGCGAGGACACCATTGAGTATCACTACGAGCATCTAGCCAAAGGCTACGCCAAACGATACAACGCCGGCGAAGGCGATCCAGATTTTAATAGAGCTGGTAGTTTTTTACACAACAAATTCTTCCCACAATTACGAGCACCCAAAGGTGCCAATCGTCCCAAAGGTGCTGTGCTAAAATTAATTGATGAGAAATTTAAAACCTACGAAGATTTTAAAATTGCCTTTAAGGATGTAGCAATGACGATCGAAGGGTCTGGTTGGGTGTATCTAAGCACTGGCGGTGAAATTAAAACCATAAAAAATCATGCTGTTCGTACAGATATATGCGTACTTATTGATTGGTGGGAACATGCCTGGGCATTAGAGTACAAGTGGGATAAAGAAAGATATTTAGACAATATTTGGCGAATAATTAACTGGAACGTTTGCAACGAAAGACTATGATAACACTAAGTGAATCAGCAGTAGCTAGAATAAAAGATATCTTGGATGAAGAAAATAATCCCGCACTAAAACTGCGTGTGTTTGTGCAAGGTGGCGGATGTTCGGGTATGCAATACGGTTTTACTCTAGACGAAGACATTGGAGAAGATGACTGGACTCTGGATCTCAACGGCGTTCAACTGCTAGTAGACAGCATGAGCGGGCAGTACCTGCAAGGTGCTGAAGTTGACTTCAAAAATGATAACATGGGCGCCAGTTTTGTGATCACAAACCCCAATGCCCAAACCACTTGCGGATGTGGCAGTAGCTTCAATCCGTTTTAAATATAGAATTCAATAGCCTCCAAACTCTGGTAAATACACTACAGAGGACGGGTATCTATGGCTCAACAATATATTGATGTAGGAACATCTGCTAACGACGGGCAAGGTGATCCATTACGAACTGCGTTTATAAAAACCAACGATAATTTTTCACAATTATTTGAAGCGCAAACAGGAAACTTAACGGTAACTGGCAACATTGTTGGTGGAAATATTTACACTCAGGGTGATATCAGTGCTCAGGGACAAATAGAAGCCGCAGGCAATGTGGTAACTTTGGGTTATTTTATAGGCAATTTTGCAGGTAATATCACTGGTAATGTTACTGCTGCAGGATCAAACACCCAGGTACTATATAACAGCAACGGTAATGTTGGCGCAGATGCTGGCATGACCTATACACGAAGTCCAAATGTTTTTTCTATACTTGGAACTATCAGTTCACAAGGAAATACCATTGGCGGGAATTTAGTTTCCATTGCAAACATAGTTTCAGGAGATCGAGTAACAGCCGTGGGCAATATTATTGGTGCTGGTTTTCAATATGCCAATGGAACTCCAGTAGAAGGTTCTGGAATTCAAGGGATTCAAGGTATTCAAGGCGTTACTGGAGCACAAGGTACTACAGGTGCTCAAGGAACTTACGGTACTCAAGGAACTTACGGTACTCAAGGAACAGATGGCGCACAAGGAACAACAGGTACTCAAGGCACTACAGGTGCTCAAGGTACTACAGGTGCTCAAGGCATCACGGGCGCACAAGGATTTAATGGATCATTAGGATCGCAAGGCACTACAGGTGCACAAGGCACTACAGGTGCACAAGGTACTACAGGTACTCAAGGTAATACTGGAGCACAAGGAACAACAGGTGCTCAAGGTACTATAGGTACTCAAGGTAATACTGGAGCACAAGGCATACTTGGAACTCAGGGCACACAAGGTATTGCTGGTACCGGCTTTTCAGGAAATTTAACTGCAAATGTCAATGGGCAAGGTTACAGTATATCAAACGTGAGTGGTGTTACCGCAACTGGTAATGTTACCGGTGGAAATATAACTACATTTTTTTTAATTAGTGGATCTCGTGTTACTGCGACCGGCAACATTCAAGGTGGAAATATCAATACTGGCGGACTTGTTTCTGCCAGTGGTAATATCTATGCAAATAATTTAATTGCAAACACATTTAGTGGTACTTCTACTACAGCATTATACGCCGACTTGGCCGAATGTTATCTAGCCGATCGTGATTATCCTTCTGGCACAGTTGTCAGCTTTGGTGGCAATCAAGAAGTTACCATGAGTACAACGGACAATGATCGTATGCTGGCAGGAATAATCAGTACTGCACCTGCCTACACAATGAATTCAGGGCTTGAAGGTGACCATGTGGTTACTCTTGTGTTAGCGGGTCGTGCACCATGCTTTTGTGTGGGGCCAGTTGCGGCTGGTGACTTCATGGTGTCAGACGGTACTGGTCGAGCCAGAGCCGAAGCCAATCCTAACCCGGGTGCTGTCATCGGCAAGGCTATAAAAGGATTTGATAGCGATATCGGAGTGATTGAAGTCTTAGTCGGAAGATTTTAACAATGAGTCAACCATACTGGATTACCCCTGCTGGTAGTTTAGGAACTATACCAGAAGGTATTTTTTATGCTATTCCTTTAGCAGCCCAGGATCCAACAACATCGTTAGTTCCTACCGCAGTCCGGCCCACTGGAGGCATTGCAACATTTCAATTTGCCCTAAGGTGGAGCACCACAGCAAACTACCAGGTCGGTAATGTAGTAAATTATAGTGGGCTAGATTTTGTTTGTCTACTAGCCAACAGCGGTCAGGCTCCTGGTATCAACACCTTCTGGGCACCATTTACAATAAATGGCGTGCAACTCAAACAATCCAGCATTGTATTTCCCTTGAACACCACAGTGGTACTAGCAGGGTTTGCTCCAGCTGAATATAACGGTACCTATACTGTAATCCGAACATCAGCCACTTCAATTGGCATATCTAATTCTGCCACGGATCCAGTCACAGTATTTGGCACAATCACAAATGTTCCAGCCAATATTACCTATGAGGTTATTGCAGGTCAATTACCTGCTGGCATAGCAATTGACGAAAATGGCATAATTGGTGGAGTACCTGGTAGTACCATTGGCGGAGTTCCAGCTGACGTAGCTGTTGACACTACCAGTCGTTTTGCCGTACGTGCTCGCAATGGATCTAGCCTGGCTGATCGAACATTCAGTATCACGGTGTCAGTTCTGAATCAACCATATTTTGTAACGCCAGCGGGTTCGATTGGCGAATTTATTGCTGGAGATCAAATTGTTGATTTACAGATTGAAACTTACAATCCTGATATCTACGGAGAAAAGATAGTGAGATTGGTATCAGGAGCATTGCCACCTGGATTAACAATCTCTACTAATGGTATTATTTCTGGCGTGGTACAATCGCCTATAGCCACTGGTGCTACCCCTACTGGATTCGATTCAAGTATAACCCAAATTGGCAGTGTGGCCACAGTAGGAGTGGATCCACAGGCCACATTAGACGCGGATTTCCCGTTGGCAGGTTTTAACGATGGAGTAGTAGACACCACCACTGGCAATTTATGGGTACAGACCGGCCGCAATGATCTGCAATTTTCTTCGGTATGGAATAATTATGGACTGGTGTCAGAGGTACTATTCAATCAGCCGTTTGACTGGCTTGGGTTTGATGCTGCGTCGGCAACCACTGCTTTGGTTGCTACATTTCAATTTACACTTGAAGTCACCAATGGTCAAAATAGTGATCTAAGAACCTTTGATTTAATAATCTATGCTCGTAGCGCAATGAGTGCCGACACTGATGTGATCAGCACCGACAACACTTATATCACTGCTGACGTTTACAATTTGACCAGTCCAGTATTGACCACACCAGCAGGCAGTATTGGTTCGGTAAGAGCGGGCAACTACTTTGCTTTCCAGTTCACTGGAGAAAACGTAGATGGAAATCCGTTTACCTTTGTATCAGATGATCTACCTCCTGGACTTGGATTGAGTCTGGATCCAAACTCTGGTTGGTTGTATGGATCAATACCTGATGACGGAATAACCATAACCACATACGATTTTACTGTACAAGTAGTTGATGATCTTGATCCCGGACTATTCAGCGCACCTTACACCTACAGTTTGACTGTGATCGGATCCTTGCTGGCTACCATTGTATGGAACACCCCCGGCAACTTAGGCACCATTGCAAATGGCGCTACCAGTACCTTGTATGTGCAAGCAACCAGCGTCGAAGGGTTTGTGTTAGAATATCAATTGGCCGGGCTCGAGACAGGCGACGATCCAGTATACAATTTATTACCGCAAGGCCTAGAACTGTTACCATCAGGGCATATTGTTGGACGAGTCAGCTTTAATACCTTTGCGCTGGATGGTGGAACTACCACATTCGATCGCAGAACTACTACTTTTGACCTGACCTTTACCTTTACTGTGCAGGTGACCAGTGCAAATGGATTAGTAAATGAATTACAAACCTTTACTATTACCGTAATCCGAGTGTATGAAGAACCCTACGACAATCTTTATATACAGGCCATGCCACCTCTGGATGATCGAGCATTGTTAAATAGTCTATTACAAGATGATCAGATATTCCCACCAGATTTGATTTATCGTAGCGATGATCTAAACTTTGGCGTGGCACGCCGGGTTGTTTATAATCATGCCTATGGGTTGACTGCTGTAATCCTGGATGACTATGTAAACAGTTTAGACCTAAATCACTATTGGAAAAATCTAGTGCTGGGTGAGATTAAAACAGCCCAGGCCCGAGACGATCTTGGTAACGTGATCTATGAAGTGGTATATAGTGAAGTCGTTGATGATTTGGTCAACAACTCAGGAGAAAGCGTAGGGAAATCAGTTAATTTACCCTATGTGGTTGAGTCAGAGATAGGGTTAACACAGACAGTGTATCCTAACAGCCTAGACAACATGCGCGATCAAGTTATTGATACAGTGGGTCAGACCAGTGCTATGTTGCCCAGATGGATGTTGAGCAAACAGTCAGACGGATCAGTACTAGGGTTCACACCTGCCTGGGTCATAGCCTATACGGTTCCCGACCAAAGTGGACAGGTTGCTTATAATATTCAAAGTCAGTTTGGTATTAACAAGTTGAATCTAGTGGATTTTGAAGTGGATAGATACGAACTAGATAATTTACTAACCAAGAACTGGAGCCGAGCGGATCAGCATTGGCAAGTTGTAGAAGCTCCAGTCATCACGATTACTGATATCACGTCCACAGGTTCCACAGTCGCCATCAGCTTTGATTCTCAAATACCCACATTGGCCACTGCGTGGGCAATTACTAATTCTTACCTGATTGAGGACATAGTTGACTATGACGGTAATCTTTATCAGGCCATACAAACAGTGCCTGCTGTCTTAAGTATAGCAATAACCGACACCGCGTACTGGCAACCAATCGTGCCATTTACCAGTGAGCGAGTACAGTTAAGAAATGTTATTCCATCATCCTACAATGGAATTTACACAGTGGTATCTTGTACCACAACTGAAGTTGTGATCATAAGCACCAACACTGATGCTTATCCGTCAGTCTCAGTTTGGTCACCCACTACCGCATACAATGCAGATGATCAAGTCACTTATTTTAGCACAAGATTTGTTTGTTTAGTGGCCAATACAGGTGAATATCCGTTACCGATCAATCCTGATCCAAACAGTGCAGGAATCCCCCCTCCCAACCCTCCTAGCCAGTATTGGTTGGCCGTTCCAAACCCCACAGTGTCCGGAGGTTATACCAGCCTTAATCCAACCGCAACTACATTTGACTTTAGCCTGTTACAGACCAGTTGGATTAACAGTCTCGATCCAGCTATCATATTGCCCTGGGTTGATGATGGAGGTGGCGTAGTAGGCTGGAGTTATGGCACACTTGATCCTGTTGTTCTAGGTGATCAAACCACTGACAGTGGTACTCCAAACACTACAGGACTATCTGGAACCACATTTGATGGTGGTAGCCTACAGTTTACGGCTCCAGTTGATATGTATTCCAACACCACCGAATACGATAAATATCTAGTATTCCCCAAACGTACTATTTTAGGATAAATTATGAGCACAGTTGCATTTTATTATAACCGGATGAAAATCTAATGGCACTATACACTTTTGGAGACCAAACTGGTCCAATTCCACTCAGCCAACTTGACTGGAATTTTGCCCAGATCCCTAATCAATCTAACGTGGCCAACACTGTGCTCAATGCTGCACAGGCCAATATCACCAGTGTAGGGCGACTGACTGGCTTGAGCGTGCTTGGCAACGTAGCAATCACTGGCGTAGCAAACATTAGCTCTAATGTAAATGCTTCGGGTAATGTGACCACTACGGCCAATGTCAATGCTACCAATTTATATATTGACAATCTTAACAACGGTAATGCTGTGATTACTGGTGATTTATGGGTCAAGGGAACCACATATACATTAAATGCAAATACCATTACCACAGATGATCTAACTATCAAAGTAGCCAACAATACAGCCAATACCACACAGTTAAACGGCGCCGGTCTCATAGCTGGTTTAGCTAACACAGGAACTTGGTTGTATAACACCTCGACCACCAGTTGGCAAAGTAACTTGGCCATAACACCTACCAGTACTGTTGCTGGTTTAAATCTTGGTGCAGTCAATAACTATTGGAACACCTTGTATGCACAATCTACCATGCTGTCTGGCACCATGCGTTCAGGAAACGTCATAAGCAACAACTATCAAGCAACAAACATCACTGCCACAGGCAATGTTGCAGTTGGTGGTAATCTTTCAGTGACTGGTGCTGTTAATTTGGCCGGTAACATTGTGAGTGCAGGTAATATCACAGGTGTAACGGTGTTTGCTGATGCATTGTCAGTGACTGGTACCATAACTGTTAACGGATTGACTGCATCTGGAACTTTGTATTCGGCCAATATTACCACTGGCAATATCACAGCGGCCAACGTGGCCACTGGAAACTTGTTAAATTCAGGCAACATTACCTCCATTGGCCTAAGTGCGTCAGGTGCTGTTGTGGCTGGCAGTTTTTCAACTGCAAATTCAGTCACTGCTGGATCGGTTAGTGCATCCGGTGCTGTCTCTGCTGTATTAGTCAGTGCTTCTGGTAATATCATTGCAGGTGGCTTAATTTCAGCCGCAGGAAACATCACAGGTGCCAATATAGTTTCGCCTAATTTTGTCGGTGGTACTGTAACTGCAACCGCCAATATTGCTGGTGGCAACATAGCCACCGCTGGACAAATAACAGCCACTGGCAACATAGCCACAGCTGCCTATTTGATTGGTACATTACTTGGTAACATAGCAGGCAACATCACAGCAAATGGTTCCAACACTCAGATTCAATTCAATAACAGCGGTAACCTGGGTGCATCATCGGCGCTGACTTACAACTCAGCAACCAATGTTTTAACTGTAACCGGCAACGCTGTTGGTGGCAACTTGTTGACTGGCGGATTAATTTCAGCTACAGCCACTATCACTGGTGGCAATTTAGTAACCAGTGGCGTGATAACATCCACTGGTAACATAACTGGTGGCAATGTAAACACTACTGGTCAGCTAACAGCTGGTGGTAACATAACTGGTGGTAACATAACTGGTGGCAACATAGCTACTGCTGGACAAATAACAGCCACTGGCAACATAGCCACAGCTGCCTATTTGATTGGTACATTACTTGGCAATATCTCGGGCAACATCACAGCAAATGGTTCTAATACGCAAATTCAATACAACAACAGCGGTAACTTGGGTGCATCGTCGGCATTTACCTACAACTCAGCAACCAATGTACTAGCTGTAACTGGCAACACTGTGGGTGGCAACTTGTTGACAAGTGGAGTACTCTCAGCTGGTGGCAATGTAACTGGCGGCAATATAAACACCACTGGATTGGTAACAGCAGGTGGCAATATAACTAGCGGCAATGTAAATACTGCCGGGTTAGTTACTGCTATAGGTAACGTAACTGGCGGCAATATCAACACAGCCAATGTTGTAAGTGCTGGTGGCAATGTAACTGGAAGTAATTTTATAACAGGTGGTTTAGTAAGTGCTGGTGGCAATGTAACTGGAAGTAATGTTATAACAGGTGGTTTAGTAAGTGCCACAGGAAACATTGCCGGTAGTTTTTTCCTGGGTAACGGTCGGCAATTGACCGGAATAGGTAACGCACAGCAAATTGTCAACACAGGTGGGTGGAGTGTGATTCCGTCCGGATCTAAACTGTATTTTAGTTATAATGGAGTAAACAAAGGTTCATTGGACTCTAGTGGTAACTTTATAGTTACTGGAAATGTGACTGCGTTTGGAACACCATAATGGCAGTACCATCATCGGGCACTATATCTCTTACAGATATCCAAGCTGAGTTTGGTGGCCCTGGCAGTCCAATCAGTCTGGGCAGTTACTACAAAAATGGCTTGTATGTAACGTCCACGTCGGATGCGCCTAACGTGCCAACTTCGGGTCCAATCGCACTAAGCGATTTTTATGGTGCCCGTAAATTATCATTATACACTTTTACCTATACTGGAAATGGCACATTTGTGTTGCCATCAAGTTTTGCTGGAGGCCTCATAGTAAACGCCATGCTTGGCGGTGGCGGCGGCGGTGGCGGAAGTGATGCTGGGCAACTAGGGTACTCAGGATATCCAGGAGGATTCTTAACAGGCGGAACTATCTCAGCCAATCCTGGTGACACTGTTCAAATTTACACTGGCGGTGGTGGCGGTGGTGGTACAAGTAATGCAGGTGGTGCTAGTGGTGGCGCTGGTGGTCCGTCAGCGTCAGTCAATTGGTCTACCCTTAATATGCTAGGAACTCCGGGTAATTTCCGTTATACCAACAATGCTTATTGTGGTTTCTTGAACACCTACGGTATATGGAATTATAGTCAAGAATATCCCACTTTTGACCAAACAGTCGTTATAAATTTTCCGTTTGGTGCTGTTTATACCTTTATTGCTTCTTGCGACAATTATGGATACATCTACGTTGATGGCGGTCTGGTATTGAACATTGACGGGTACACTACAACATATTCCACAACAGTTTATATTCCAGCCGGTAATCATGCTATACGATTGCTAGGAATCAATCAAGGTGGTCCTGGGGCAATTGGTTTGACCATTGTCGGTGGTGGATTTTCGGGAGGTAATGGTGGATCTGCTGGCCCCTCTGGAGCATCGGGTGGTGG
>Ga0209400_1000704_pt1 | contig 28889 bp, 23 predicted proteins | sample M_130807_EF_Meta_FD_187313 | JGI IMG/M metagenome (GOLD analysis project Ga0209400, IMG submission 187313) | Freshwater microbial communities from Lake Montjoie, Canada to study carbon cycling - M_130807_EF_MetaG (SPAdes) (version 2) | ecosystem: Environmental > Aquatic > Freshwater > Lake... | reverse complement strand
TGCACTGTGTGCCACAGCCAATGGCCCAGCAGCAGGCCCAGCCAAGCACCCGCACTCGACCAGATGAAGCCAGCGATCTGACCCGTGCGACCGGGAATCCAGAGCTGGGCTATTTCCACGGCACCGCTGAGCCAGCATAAACCAACAGCGGCTGTCAGTGTGGACATCGAGCCACGCGCGCCGGGCATAAAGATGGCGCCCGTGATGGCATAGGCCATGAAATGTTCCATATGGCCGGAGGCGCCTGTTTGCGGGCGCATGGTTCCCGGCACTAGCGACAAATACAGGATCAGCGCCACGCAGAAACAGAAGGCGGTAGGCGACAGGCGCGCGATGATTTGAGTGACTTGTTTCATGGGGCTCTTGATGGCGCGAGAGCCGCGCTGCGGCAAGGGCCTCTGCCGCCAGCACATTGCGCTTGGTGCTTTTTCAAGAACCGTGGCGGCAGAGCCCATCACGGCCCGCCGAAGTGAAAGACAACATATTTCACGGATTCGGTCGCGCGAGCATTTGAGCGCGTCGCCGATATCCACATTGTTTCGTGGATCTGGCTTTTTGGGGGGAAAAAACTGGTGCCGGATGAGGGGATTGAACCCCCGACCTTCGGTTTACAAAACGGATTGTCCTAGTGCGCTGGAGGTTTCTAAAGTGCGCTCGGTTTGGGCATGTTGTTGATAAGTAGCGAACTTTGTTCGTTTTTCGTGATTGCTACTTTTCCTCACTTTACTTGACTTTGACCTGCGATACCACAATCTGCTTACCCAGTGCTTACCGGAGGCATGGTAGCTTACCGAGCACTTGCTAGGGTCATGTGGAGGAAACTATGCCCTCTGGGCGGATCTCGAAGAGAGCTGTAGATGCGCTCGAATGCACTCCAGATAAGGAGCGCGTATTCCTTTGGGACGAGGCTCTGGCGGGCTTTGGTGTCTGCGCCATGCGCAGCGGCAAGAAGAGCTACGTCGCCCAATTCCGAAGCAACGGTCGCTCGCGTCGCATAGCCCTCGGTGACCACGGCCGCTTAACCCCGGAGGAAGCGAGATCGGCAGCGAAGAAGCTTCTGGGGGCCGTAGAGAATGGCAACGATCCCATTGACGAGCGCCAAGCGGCTAGGGCTGTTAACTTGTTTCGCGAGGTTGCAGCCGATTTTATGGAGCTGCACATCGCTACCAAGCGTAAGCCGCGCACTAAGGCCGATTATACTCTCTTGTTGAGCCGCCACATCCTGCCCGCGCTTGGGCGAAGGAGAATGACTGATATTCGTCGGGTCGATGTCGCTAAAATGCATGCAGCTATTTCGCGGAATGCTCCGGTGGCAGCCAACAGGGCGATCGCGCTGTTTTCGGCAATCTGGGAGTGGGCAGGGCGTCGGGAATTGGTTGCTTCTGCTGATAATCCGGCTCGTGGCCTTGAACGCAATCCAGAGGAGCGGTGCGAAAGGTTCCTCACGCCTGAAGAGTTTGCGCGCCTTGGAGACGCGCTGCGCTTGGCCGAGACCTCGGGGTTGCCTTGGCAGGTCGAAGACGGGCAGACGAGCAAGCATCTGGCGAAAGCTGAGAATAGGCTGACAGTGGCCGACCCTTACGCCGTTGCTGCCATCCGCCTGCTCATTTTAACAGGGGCTCGATTGCGCGAAATCTTGAATGCCCGGTGGGAATGGGTCGACTTGAGCCGAGGCGTCATGTTTCTTCCGACCTCCAAGACCGGAAAGAAACCGTTGTATTTGTCTGCCGCTGCACAATCCGTGTTGGCCAGTATTCGTCGCGCAGATGGCAACCCCTACATCATTGCTGGGGCTAAAGCAGGCGCGCATCGAGTGGATTTGAACAAACCATGGAATGCAATTCGACGAGCTGCGGGGCTTGCTGATTTACGCATTCACGACCTGAGGCATTCGTTTGCTTCAGTCGGAGCGGGAACGTCACTCGGTCTTCCGATTATAGGACGACTTCTTGGCCACTCTCAGCCAGCGACCACCGCTCGTTATGCTCATTTAGATGCTGACCCAATGCGGCGTGCAGCAGACACGATTGGTGCATCGATTATGGCTGCCATGGAACGGGACAATTCGAAGCCCGTCGCCGCATTTCGTGTCAGGAAGTAGGGGGCTTCAAATGGAAAAAGAGCCGGTTGAGAACGACCAGTCTGTAGGTAATGAAGTGCCTTCGGAAGCAGATGCTTATGACATTCCGACTGAGACGATGGATGCCGTAGATCATCAGTGGGAAGAAGCCCGTCATAACCTTGATGGATATGTCCGTCAGGGCCTTGGATGGGAATACGTTGGCAAAGGAAATGCTATTCGAATGGGAGACTTGTTGGCAAAAGGTCTTCAGCCACCTCCCGAGGTGCTTACTAAACTTGGTCGCATGCTTTCGCCCGCCGATGATTATCGGGGTCCCCGCTTATTTATAGCTGTCCCTAAGAAGAAGACATTTCGATTTTCTGCCTTAGAGATGTCGAAGAAGCGCGATGCCCGGGAAAGATATAAGAAATTGAGAGAAAGTGGATGGTGCTTCGAGTCCGCTGTCAAGCAGGTGAGGAAAGAGTACGGGAAAAGCCGTACTTGGGTGACCGAAGTTATTAAACTCTCCGACATGGATTTTCTCGGTCAGACCCAAAAGTGGATGGGCATACGCTGAGGAACAAAGAGCACTAGTCCGCGAAGTCACCAATGAATCGGCGGACCTGATTTTTCTAGTCGTGTTCTATCTATGGGAATAGATGGTTGCTGCCCTTGTTTACGGAGCAGCGATCATGATTACCGAGAATACCCTTCACAGCGGAATGGCTGCCTCTCATTTGGCACCATTGCTGGATGCTGTTGGTGCTACCAGCTACCTCAATACAAAGTTAGGTGTTCCCTGCACTACTAAAACTCTTGCGAAGTTGCGTTGCGTTGGAGGCGGCCCCGTCTTTCGCCGTTTTGGTCGTTTGATCCGCTACGATACGAACGCGCTCGATGTATGGGCGCAGGGCCGCTTGAGCGGCCCGCTTCGCAGCACCAGCGATTTGGGTTGGCGTGCGTCTACGATTACTCAGAATATCGAAACGCGCGATAACACCGCGAAATCCACCTTCACCTAAAACATCGAGCCGCCCTCTCGCGAAGACGGCCCGATGAGCTTTTGAAGCAGGCGTAGAGAACCTCTTTCATAGCATTTTCAGGCTTATTTTGCAAAGGCGGCATGGACAAGACCATGCCTTTCATCTCCTCGTTTGATCCAGATTTTGCTGAGCCTTCTGAGTGGGCGCGCATGTATCGCGCGGCTGGCCTTCAGGTCGTGCCAGCCATGACGCCTCGTGAGAACCGTCAGCAGTGGAAGCGTCCGGCTCTGCCCAAGTGGCGTGATCTGGAGCATGAGCTGGTGCCGGACTTCACGTTCGAGCGTTGGTATGGCGAGACTGGCGAGCACGTCCGCCGCAACAACATGGGCCTGATTTGCGGGGCCTGCTCCGGCGGCGTCTTCGTGATCGACCTCGACCTTCACAAGCACCCCACGGCTCAGGCTTGGTGGCTCGACATGCAGGACCGCCAGCAGCGTGCAGGCGAGCTGGAGACGGCTGAGCAGGTGACTGGCGGGGGCGGCATTCAGCTCTTCTTCCGCGCCCCTGCTGGCTGGACCCCTCCGACCTGCAAGACGTCGATCGGCGTGGACATACGCGGCCAGGGCGGCTTCGCCATGATGCCCCCGTCTATGCACGAGAGCGGCAAGGCTTACCGTTGGAAGGAAGGCTTCGGGCCGTGGGAAATGGAGATTGCTGAGGCCCCAGAATGGCTGTGCAATACAATCACACAGCTTGCGATCGCGCACGGTGGGGCTTCTAGCGTAAACCCTGCAACAGGACAGCGCGAACTTGTTTCCTCTTCAGTTCAGGCCCTCGACGCCTTTGGCAACCTTGTAGATGGCCGTGAAGACTACATGACAAGGTTAGTCTGGGCGGCCGTCGTCGGCCTTTACCGTGAAGCTCCAATCCCGCTCACGCCTGATGTCTCGGCTGCGGAGATGATGGTAGCTTTTGGCAATTATGAGCGCCACGTCAGGAGCCGAATTGTCGAGTATGGCACGCCAAACACAGTGCTTTTGGAGCGCGAGGACCGTGGTCTGTCCATGTTCCAGCAAAAGTGGAAACGCGCTATGGCGCAATGGGACACAAAAATCCGTGAGGCAGCAAAGGTAATGACTGCTTCAGAAAACGTTGGTGCAGTGGGGCTTGGTCCTGATGAATATAAAATCTTAAGTAGCGATATTCTGAAAGATTTAAAAATCAACGCGTCAACTGAAAAGGTGGTGACGCCAGATCAGATATTGCCGCTGATTAATGACAAGCATTCATTGACAAGCATGTTGTTCCCGAAACACCTTGTCTTTCCATCAGGAATTGTCGGCGAAATTGCGCAAACAATTATGAAGCAGGCAAATCGTTATTTGCCGCCGCAAACGGCAATAGGTGCGGCGCTGGCAGTTCTCGGGCATGCCTCTCAAAATAAGTTTCTAGTCGGAGGCCGACGTACTCCAGTTGGTCTTTATATTATGGCAGTTGCTAAGACGGGAGCCGGTAAGGGGGATTGTATGGGGACTGCGATGAAAGTATTGCGCGGAACCTCAGCTGAAATGGGAGTGCATGGTGGTCATGCGTCAGGTACCGCGCTCCAGCGCGCTTTGGCGGACCTTCAGTCGGCAAATAAACGTCCATGCAGTCTTACAATAATCGACGAAATTGGCCTGAAATTGCAGCAGAGGGCAAACACGGCAGACGTACATACAGGCGCATTGGTAACCACATTAATGGAGATGTTCGGAAAGGGTAACTCATCTATCCCCGCAAAAACTTACGCGGACCGTCATAAGAATATCAGCGTCTTGCATAATCCCCTCGTAACCATCCTTGGATTTACAACATCCGAACCACTGAACAAGGCTTTGACTAGTGGCGATGCAGCAAGTGGATTTGCAAACCGTTTCATATTGATCGAGGCTGAGAGCGAAGAAATGCGCTTGAAGCCCGAAGAAGAAATTTCATGGGATATGCCACGTTGTATCTCTGAATTGATTGAAGCACTGGATAGTCTTGACTGCGGGCGGCAAGTGAACACCGAGCCTCGCATTATAGAAGTTGATGATGAAGCCAAGACTATTTTGGAGGTTTTTAAGGTTGAAGCTGATGATGCTGCTTTAACAAGCGGACTTCGAGGCGCTCTTTGGACGCGTGCTTATCAAAACGCTATAGCAGTTGCAGCAATCCTTGCAATCGGGAACTGTCAATTAATCGACGGCGTCCCGGAACCTATTGTCCGTCCGAATGATGCCCAATATGCCATCGATCTTGTTCGTTGGTCAGTACTCTCTTGGGAGCGTCGCTTTGGTGATGAAGTAGCTGATGGCCCGCAGGAAGCTGAGCGTCTTAAGATCCTAAAGATCATCCGCGAAGCAAATAATCGCACCACAACAAACGCTGAGCAAAATCATTTGCTAATGAACGGGCTCATGCCCCACTCATTGCTGCTAAAGCTTTCGAAGTTATCTGCGATCTATTTGAAAGGACATATTGAAACACTTATGGCATCGGAGCAGGTAATTGCCGTGAAGGCGGAAGGTGGACAAAGAACAATTACTTGTTACCGGATTAACCGAGATGGCGCGGGCTGATGAACGCCTCTCATTGAAAATACCTATCAAATTTCACCGACAAAGTTGGACTAGTGAATTGAGTGGGAACTCAGATGAGATCTTTTCTGAAAAGCTACAATTACTTAGGTTAATAGTTCGCAATTCACGGTATGCTGTGATTGCGTTTTCAATTAATTTTGTGCACTAGGGTGAATTAGTGAACTGAGAATTACTCTTTCGCCAAGAGATCAGGCAGCTTCTCAAAAATTATTCAAAATCTTTTTTTGTAAGGACCAACCATGTATTGACGGTCTGTGTGCCTGCCCGAGCCTGTACAAATAACCCGGACTAGCTTTCCGCGGAGAGGCTTTAGATTGCCCTTTTTGTTCTTCGGGACTTCACAAAGAAACGAACTCCCGATTGTCGAGATTGGATAGGTTGGGCCATGTCCTGCAAAACTTATGTAACCTTCCGCTCTCAATTCTGAAATCAGATTGCGGACCATGTCTTGCTTAGGTTTGTTCCAGCTTTTTTGTGACGAGAGTGCTTGCAAAAGAAGGCCGATTTTTCCTGAGAAATCCTCTGGCATTGTACGGCACGACCAAAAAGGGCTCGTTGCATAAAAATCTTGCTCAGTTAACGCATCAATAAAATGCCGGGCATTGTTCTTTGCTGCCCACTCCAGTGTGCGATCCCAGCAATTTTTCCGCTGCCAATCCTCTATACAATCGCAAGGAGAGGGGGGTGGGTTTGAACTGGTATTATGGATCAAGAGTTCTTGATATAATCGTAGCCAAGGGTTCTTTTTTGGATAATTGCGCGCCATTACCCACCTGATTAGAGTGTTCGTTGTTGGAATTTAAGATCAACACAGAAGCCCTGATACGCGTCGAATGTTTTGAGATCAAAGCAGACAAATCGAACCGAGACATTAATTTCTTTTTGCGCTTCTGCTGCGACCCGTGTGGCGATGGCTGCTGCCTCTACTAGTGGGTACCGATAAATACCGGTCCCGATAGCGGGAATTGCAACACTCTTGATCTGATATTGGCGAACAAGAGAAAAAATCGATCTATAGCAGTTGATGAGGTCGGTAGTTTCACCACGGCTACCATCCCAATATTTCGGCGCGACAGCATGGATGACGTATTCGCAGGGAAGACTATAAGCCTTAGTGATGCGCGCCTCACCAGTGGGGCACCCCCCTAATGTCAAGCACTCAGCTTCAAGCAATGGGCCAGCCGCCGCATGGATTGCGCCACACACGCCACCCCCAGCCAATAAGTTGGAGTTTGCTGCGTTCACGATTGCTGTAGTTGTTTCCTTGGTTATGTCACCTAGAACAACTTTAATCATAAGTACCCCGAGTATTTTAATTTTTTAAGAGAGAAGGAAAAACTTTTATTAGCGTTTCGGTGGTGTCGCAAACGCATAAATATCACGCATTGTCATGTCGAGCGCTTTATAAATTTCTGAAATTCGCTTGTCATCTACCTGTGCATTAAGTTCGACTATTATGTCGAAGACGCACCCCATAACTTCTCCATAGATGCGTTCAGCTTCTTCAAAAGTTAGGACAGGGATATCGCTAGCCACATTAGAACTCCATTTATTAGGCGTTGTATTTTGACTTTACGGCCTAGTGAATAGCTTCATGGTCTATTCGATCGACAGCTGCAGCAGGGTTCGTTTACTTTGAAGAGCCGTTTTCTGTTACAAGAACAGCCTTATCAATCTCAACTCTTCTAACGAGAAAGTTGAAATTATTGCGTTCTCGTGGGATCTCACGCCGGACAATGAAATCGACGTCTTTTCCATCTTTTCCATCTAGAGCCTTTAGGACGTCTTCGTATGAGCTGATGATTATGCCGTCAATTGCATGGATAATATCATCATTGCGTACCGATGCTTCTTCACCTAGCGACGCCCTCTCAACATATTGGACGTTGATGAGTGATTTCTCTGAGGAGGCGTAAGGTGGCGTAGACAAAAGTAGCCCCGAGACATAGACGCCTCTCTGGATGAGCTTTTTACGTTCTTTGGGTACTGCAACAGTTACGGTTTGCTCTTTACCAGCGCGCACCAATTTGAAAGTTAATTCAGAGCTTCCGCGCGCCTTGTCGATGATCCGAGATGCATAACGGGCATTCTCATCACCATTCACAGCAAGGATCTTGTCTCCGATCTTGAGGCTTTGCGCCCAATCAGCTTTCACATCGCCAATAACCAATTCACGGTCCTTGTTTGTTTCGGCGAAGCGAATTGGCAGTTCTGCTGGCACAGCCTCTTTTCCAGCTTTCAGCAAATCAACGATGGTGCAAGCCAGTTTTGACGGGACTGCAAAGTTCATCCCTTCTGTCTGGGACTTGCTGAGGCTGGCCTCATTAATGCCGACAACGATCCCAGACTTCTCATCTAATAAGGGACCGCCTGAATTACCTGGATTGAGGGCAGCGTCAGTTTGTAGCACCTCAATGCCATTAAATGATTTTGTTCCGCTGACGATGCCGCGAGTTGCGGTGTAATCGAGGCTCCAAGGATGGCCGAAAGCGATCACTGGGCGTCCGGCATGAGGCTCGTCCCCGCAATCAAGTTTAGCGACAAGGGCTATCTGCGGGATTTTGGCGGGATCGATTTTGAGGATCGCTAAATCAAGATGCATGTCGATGTAGAGCCGCTCGACAATGGTACTCGACTGTCCCTTGAAATTGACGCGAATTTTGGCGGGGGCACGACGAGCAACGTGGGCGTTGGTCATAATCCATCCCCGTTCACGGTCGATTAGAAAACCAGCGCCCTTCGAGGTTCCCTTGTTCTCTTCGCCGAAAGGGTATTCGACGGCGGCTGAAATTTGGACAGTGAAGCGATTTGCGTCGTCAATAACATCAGCAAAGCTGGGTGTATTAAATGACGCAAATAGAAAGAAAAATATTTTTGGAACTGATTTTTGCATAGCCATTTTCCGTTGTTCCTCGTCAAACCAATTAACTTTTATCATTTGAAGCCGCGAAGTTTACAATGAGATTGGTTTTTATATGTAGATCCTTGGCATTCTTGATCTGACTGCTGCAGCTGTATGTTATTTTTTCTTTTCACCAAACCAAGCATTGCTAGGTTCATATTATGTATCTGAGAAAATCGATGAAGATCTGTGTTTTTTGACCCATACTTTATGCTCGGAGCGGGCCCCATAGGAGCCTTTACTTGCGTTATTTTCCGTGCGGTTTGTGTCAGTATTTGCGACGATACTGGTTGTGCATTTACTGATGTCGATGCGACTAATAAAAATGATAATGTAAATGTTATCATTTTCATGTTTATCTCCTGCTTGTAATTTTTATTTTGGTGGGTTCATTAATGATGCACGAGGTTTAGTAAGTTTTTTGATGCAATCAGCATTCAGGCATGAGTAGAAATTTTTTAAACGAAAGCTTATCTTCAATTAAAATCTCATGCTTAGAAACAAACTTCATCGGTATAGTGCAGCCCATTGCACTTAAGTCCTCATTTAATCTGGATGTATTTTTTGATGAAGCAGCGACTGGCGTATCGACCCAAGTCAAAGAAGCCTTTGTGATTTGAGGTGCCACCAGCATCCCCGACACAGTCATTAGAGCTACCAAGGTCTTCATTTCCGCCTCCATTGGTCCAAAAGGGACCGTCACAGAAGAGGACGAATGGAGCCGTCAATTGTGAGGGTTGTTTGGGCAATAAAATTTTTTGTATCTAACCTATTGATATTATTGATAATTTTAAAAACAGAAATTATTTTGGGCTTAGACCCTCACAAAATTCATCTCCGGTCGTCGAAGAGAGCGAGGGCAGTCCTCACGATCCAAAGGAGACGACCATGAAAGCAATTATCCTCTCAGCCTTCGCTCTGTTTGCTATCGGCATGACCGCAAATTCTGCATCGGCCTACTACGCATATGGTCCAAATGGTTATGTGCAGTCTAATCAGTCGACAACAACCTATTATGGCTCTGGTGGCCAATACCTTGGGACGGCAACAACCCGCCGTTGGTAATCTTCAAAACGAATTCATCGAAAAAATCTAGTAGAGGAGCACGTGTCTTCATTCATCTTGGCGCAGCTTTAATTGTAGTCGCCTTAATTTGGGCGTTTGTGGCAATGGTCCGTAGGGACTGATTTTTAGAAGCCAACAGAAATTTACTAGGGCCGCTTTTATGAGCGGCCCTTTTACGTTTTATGAAATAGGTGTCGTTAAATTCTTAATAAGGAATGGTGCCTGAAATTTGAATTATTTGGGCGAATAAAAAAATAGAAAATAATTCTGTTTCGAGCCTAACAATTAAATCCTGCTAGCGTCTATCCAAATGAGGGCAGTCCTCACGATCCAAAGGAAACGACCATGAAAGCAATTATCCTCTCAGCCTTCGCTCTCTTCGCTATCGGCATGAGTGCAAATTCGGCGTCTGCTTACTATGCATATGGACCCAATGGTTACGTGCAGTCTAATCAGTCAACAACAACCTATTACGGCTCTGGTGGCCAATACCTTGGTACCGCAACCACCCGCCGTTGGTAATATCTCTTTCGCTAAACCAAACATAAAAAGGTGAAAGCTATGAAGCGCATGTTTGTGACCTTATTTTTTCTTACCTCTACAGTTTTGGCAACAAGTGCCTCCGCCTTGCCGTATGGAGCCGCTAGTTTGCCATATGGGGCATCTTCGATGCCTTACGGAGCCTCTGGATTGCCGTATTCACAACCGGTGGCCCCATATGGCAGATGATTTTGGGGGGCTGCGGCTACCGCAGCCCTAACTAATTCTTGATATTTTAAGCAAATCAGGAAAAATCTGGCGTTGAGGAGCCCCTCAATGTCAGACGAAGAAATCATAGCACTATTAAAATCAAACGAGACCGATCAACGTAAAGGCCTGCGGCTTTTGTACCAAGGCAAGGGTCAGGAGTTCGGACGCTATTTTGTGCGGAACAGAATGCCTTACGCATTAGCGGAAGAGGCTGTTCAGGAAGTGATTATAAAAATACTACGTCATGCAAAAGATTTTACCGGTGAGGGCTCAGCAAAATCTTGGATGTGGTCAATGGCTCGAAATATTCTAATTGATTGGGCAAGACGCGAAAAAAGACATCCGGAAGTCGGACTAACTGAGCAGGAATGGTCCAATGAGGTCTTTAGGGATAGAAATGACGATAGCAAGATCAAACCTCTACAGCCCCAAGCTCCAGAGGTGGATATTTCTGTCAGCATAGAGAATTGTGTCCAATCAGGAATTAATCGCTTTGCGGCGGATGAACCCGAGAGGGCATATGTGATTTCGCTTCACATCGAAGGAGTGGATGGACAAGAAATCGCCGAGAGAATTGGTAGAACTTATGAGGCGACAAAGCAGTATCTATTTCAATGTCGCAAGAAACTATCTCCGTATATTTCAGAATGCATGCCGCTGCTAAATGATTAGGTGGACCGTGTCAGATAAGATTACCGATGAGTGGCTTTCTGCGCTTGCTGATGATGCGATTGTGCGTTCCAGTGAAACTGCGCCGCATCTACAAGAAGCTCGCTTGATTAGGAATTCTTTTATAAAAAAGAATGACCAAGAAAATTTTAATATTTCGATAGATGGGCTAAATAAGATTTTTCAAGCCGCCTCAGCCGAAAATTTGCTTAGGCTCGAAAGACCGCATAGCTTTATCCTAGAAAAAATATCTCTTTTTCTAAAGGTGACTGTTCCAATATGCGCAGCAGTCACAATTTTCGCATTCGTCGCAACTCCGGACATAGTATATGGGCCGCGCCATGGTTACCAGATAGCATCTTTGACTGATCCGACGATTTTGGGTTCAACTTCTATGTCTGCATCAAGCGCATACAGGTCGTTAAATGTAGAGAGATCGAGTGCGCCTCAAAACGTTGAACAAACATTTTTGTTTGAAAAAAGATCTGTTTCGTCTGATGAGATGAAGAAAATAATCGGGGAATTTGACGAGAGAAAAAAGGTAAATATTGCCTCGCAATGGCTATACCTTTTTGAACTTGATACTCGCGGTGATGCGCAAGAAGTTATATTGGATGCGCGCCTATTAACTGGCGTTACGTCAGGTGATTTAAAAGGGAAAATTTCTATCCAAATTTACGATCTTAGCAACCAACGTAACAACAGATTGCGTGACATGCTAAGCCTAGATACATCGATGAAGGCCTCTTGGTTTATAACTGTTGATGATGTAGGGGGTCGCTAATGTTAAAACATAAAGTTTTGGCTTGTTTTGTTTTAGTACCTCTCCTGCTTCACTCTTCTTTCGGGCCTTCTGAAGCAAAAGCTCAAACTTCCGAGGAAGAGGAAACATGCTTCGTCCACGATGCGCCAAAGTTTAAATTAGAAGCTTGTAACAAGGCTATTGATGCAGGCAAAAAAACTGCAAAAGTTTTAGCGCATAAAGGACGAGCTTTAGACCTCTTGTTTCAAGACCGAGAGGCCTTAATGAGTTTTCAAGAAGCAATTAAGCTGGATGCCATGAGTGGATCTCCTTACTGGTATCAAGCACTTTTTTATCAGGAAAGAGATAATCATATTCTAGCGATCTTAAATTTTTCTCGCGTTATTGAATTATTTCCCAATGATCCCTGGGCTTATGAAGGTCGTGGTCAATCGCGTTGGAAAAGACATCAGCTGAGTGAGGCGTTGAGTGACTACAATAATGCTATTCGTATTAGGCCCGACTCTGCTTATGCTTTTTCTAATAGGGCAGGTATCTATGAGGAAATGGGAAATATTGAAGAAGCTAAAAAAGATTACACAAAATCGATAGAATTGGGTGTCACAAATACTACTGTTTACAATAACAAATGTAATTTTTTAAGGAGACAAAAAGATTTTGAAAATGCATTGCGCGATTGCAATATGGCGATCGAAATTGATGGAACAAACCATTATGCTTTAGATAGTCGAGGAGATTTATGGAGAGATATGAAGAATTACGATGCAGCAATCGTCGACTATCTTGCTGCCCTTAAAGTTAATCCTAATATGCATGTGTCAATGTATAATTTAGGCATAACCTATGAGCTCAAAGGTGATTTAAATAAAGCACTTGAGTATCTTAGTAAGTATTATCAAGCGCAGCCTCATCATTCAAAAGTTTTGGATGATATAACTCGAATTAAAACGGCACTTACGAAAATCACTTCGATTGTAGCATCTCCCCCTGTTTTGTCGGAGCCATCAGCCGTTACATTGAACAAAGCTTTAAAAAAAGTTGCTCTGATTGTCGGAAATGGCGCTTATAAAGATGAGGCGTTCTTAAAGAACCCAATCAATGACGCAGTTCTAATTGGTGACGCATTAGGCAAGCTCGGCTTCACTGTAGTTCAAATTAAAAAGGACTTGTCACGTGAAGAAATGCTTCGATCTCTTCTTGAATTTCGAGCAATTGCTGATGACGCTGATTGGGCGTTATTCTATTATTCTGGGCATGCTGTTGAAATGAACGGAATTAATTTTCTTATTCCTACGGATGCGAAACTAAAAAGTGATCGAGATATTATTATGGAGGCGATAGATCTTGGAAAGATAAATGCCTCACTTGATGGAGCTAGAAAACTACGACTTATTATTCTAGACGCATGTCGAAACAATCCATTCTTGAATTCCATGCAAAGATCTGTGGCAACTAGATCAATTAATCAAGGTTTGGCAAAAGTTGAACCAGAGCCTGGTACTTTAGTTGCTTACGCCGCTAAGCACGGTGAGACAGCATTGGATGGTTCAGGAAAAAATAGTCCATTTGCTTCGGCTTTTGTAAGCCGCATTCTACAGACACCATCGATTGAGATCAGACGTTTATTTGATTACGTTCGTGATGACGTAATGTTCACTACACAGAAAAGGCAGCAACCATTCACTTATGGATCAATATCTGGCTCAGACGAATTTTATTTTCGTTGACTATACCGAGATAAAAAATAACTTTATGATTGGTCAAAAGTACAGAATATCTGGAACTATTTTCTCAAAATCGTTCATTCTTTGAAGCTGCATTTGAGCCCAAGTACGAGAATATAATTTATTATATTCGGAAAGATTTTTACGCATCATATTTTCCTAAGCTATTGCGTGAAAATCTAAATGGTGATGTTATTGGTTCTACATCAAGAGACGGCATCTCGCCGTCGCCAACCGATCCAACCCGGACACGGTGGCTTCTGCTAACAGCAGGATGTGGCCCCGTAGGGCAAACAACGGGCTGCATCCTCCAATGGAGGATCAAATGTCAGATATCACCAACCATACGCGGCACGTGCCTTCTATAATCGAAATCCAACGACTGGACGTCGAAACTATAGACAGCTCTACAGGTCGCTACTTCGTCCACCTCAGGTTGGCAGGGAATGACCTTTGGGTTCAGGGGACGCCGGTTTGGCACAACAGGATGAGCCTCCCTGATTGCCTCATCAGAAATGTTGTGAGCGGCGGAATTTTTGAAGCTGGCCTTTCGATTACCCATTGGCGCAAACCATACAAAATTTGGATTTTTCTACCTCAGATTACAGAAGCAGTCGCTTTGGAACGTCAACAAGGGCCATGGAATTTCATAGGCTTCGCTCAAAAAGAGCTTGTTGACATTGAATTTGTCAAAAGTGATGCGGAACGATTGAAAAAAGAGGAGGAACTCGAAGAACTTGCGGGCGTGAAGGTCCTACGACCAGAGAAACGGAGGATTGTCTAACAAATCTGTCCTGTCGATTGGAGCTTTTCCCATGATCGAACGTCGCACTTTTCTCATAGGTCTTACAGGTCTTATCTCCACAACCTTTGTTCGAAAAGCAGCTGCATTCTCCGAGCGCGAACACAGGCCGCTTCTCAAACCCTTAGAAGCGAAGACCCAAACTGTTTTGTTATATGACTACGGAAAAGATGATGGTTGGAAATGGCGACTGACGCTTGGTCCTGACATTTGGCCAGCACCACCCCCGCCAACGTGGCGAGATTTTCTCAGTGAGAAGGTAAAAGAGGGCGGACGGTTTATTACAGTGGAAGAGAAATCCCGTGAGCTAGGTTTAGAGCTGTCGACATTGAACAACAGGGTGCCCCAGCGGGATTGGGAGAATGATTGGCAATATTATGGGAGCCCAGAAGCGCGCGCCTACAGTCTACTTCAGAGCCTAGCTGTCGGCGCCCCCGGAGATACCGCGGGACTAACAGCGGGAATGATCAACTTTGAGACCACTGGCGGTAACCCAAGCGATAATTCCCGCTGGGTCGACCTCCGAGATGACCTTTCAGCCTCATTGCTTCAGGCATGGCTATTGGAGAACGGGCATCCAATCGAACTAAAGATCGCGTCTGATTAAAGCAATAAGTCAGCGACGGCTCCCTTCCCAGAAATCAGGCTGGCCAGCAATGGAAATAGAAAATGGCAGGATATGGCGTCAGCAACGTCTCAATTTGCGCTCGCATGCGCGAACTAGGCATTCCGGACAGTTGGGCTAAAACCCACCTCGGACGGACGTGGAGCTTTTATGATCAACGCCGCCGGAATGGTGTTGTCTTCTTCCTCAATCACGAGGACCGGGTTCCTATTGACCTGTGGGAGAGGATGACGCCGAAAGACCGTGAGCAGTTCCCCATAAATCAACAACCGGATACAGGCAGGCTGACGAACCACAACATTTCTTGATAGCGAAGATGAGAATTCGCTGCTCTTCGAGCGGCTGACGACCACTCAAACTCTAAATCGAAATCACGGTGAAATAATATGTTTGAAGATGACAAGTATGAGGCAACCAGTCTCGATGATATCGAGAGAGCTTTGAATGAAATCGGAGCAAAGCTGGACATAATTTTAAGCGACCTTAGCTACTCCAAAATCGATATTAATAATGAAATAAATAAATGCCACGAAGCAATCGTAGAAATCCGTAAATCGTTGCCGATAGAGGACTTGGAGTTTCATCTTATTAAAATCAGAGATGATCTAGGTTCTGTTCAGGTTGCATCCGAGCTTCTTGTTGATAGAGTTCGCCGAGATATGCATCTCGATATCCATTTAATGACGCTCGATGAAAGACTTCAAAGAATACAGGAATATAGTGCGCGCTCACTATTCTGTCTCTTTTGTATTGTTGTTATTCTTATTGCATCGAAGTACGAAGTTTCTTCGCTGTTCCGTGCTTGGTGGTAAACTAGAGCGTTTAGATTAGATGATCAGTAGTGTTCAGAAAGTACCCTAAAAGTAATGATAAGCTTTTCTTGTTAGAATGTGAGAAATTTTCGGTAAATTTATGACAGGTCGCTAGCTTTTTTATGGCGTGCGCTATTTCTGGGCTAACTCTGTGTTGCCTAGTGCAGGCCAGATGACAATGCATACCCCTCCGCCTGCTATGACGGCCGAGTTCGCCGAGTTGATATCGACCACGGTACTTTTAGACATTAGCGCACATCTAACATCGTCTTGTATCGAGGCTAAAATATATTGGCATTATCTCGCCTGATGCTGTTTATGGTCTAGCAACCTTTGTGAGGGTGACTCATTTTGGGAATTTTTGGCTTTGATTTTGTCAAATGCCTTAGGTTAACTTCGCAAAAGCAATGTAAGTTACTGGTTTAATGACCAAAAACGGAGCGAAGTTTGCCTGTCAATTTTGGCATTGTTGATCTTTTCGCAGGTCCTGGAGGGCTTGGAGAGGGCTTTGTTTCGAGCAGCGATGCCGAACGTGCCTCGTTTCGGATAGGGATCTCAGTCGAAAAAGAAACTTCAGCTCATCAGACCTTGACGCTCCGAGCGTTTCTAAGGGCGTATCGTCAAAAAAATGGTTGTTTGCCAAAGCAATTTATAGATTTTCATGCAGGTCTAGCAGAGGCGCCAGATTGGTCGACTGTGGACTTATTTTCATGGAAGGCTGCATTGGAGGAAGCCCGCTGCCTGGAGCTCGGAGATAATGCTGCGGGTAAGATTATTGATGCTGGTATTGCTAGGGTCGGGAAGGAATTCGACGACTCGATCTTAATTGGTGGGCCACCTTGTCAAGCCTATTCACTAGTGGGGCGCGCTAGGTCGAAAGGTAAAATTGGTTACGTCCCTGAAAAGGATGAACGGCACTATTTGTTCCGTGAATACATTCGCGTGCTTAACAAATTGCGTCCTGCAGCATTTGTTCTGGAGAACGTGAAAGGAATGCTTTCATCAACTGTTGAAAGTCGTTTTGTCTTTGAAATGTTGATAGAAGATCTGCGTTCGGTCGGAAATCGCCGCGGCCAATTTTACGAGCTATGTGCTGTGCGTGTAGAGAACGGAAAAGCATTTCTAAGTGAAGCATTTCAGCCGTCTGACTTTATTGTTCGAGCTGAGGATTTTGGAATTCCTCAACGGCGGCATCGAGTATTTATAATAGGAATTCGTTCTGATCTTCGTGGTGGAATAAGGAATGCTTTTCTTGATATTCCGAAATCGACGCAATGTGTTGACGACGTCATTGGTAGCCTGCCGACAATTCGAAGTGGCATCAGTCGTGGTGATGATTGTTCTTTTGAATGGCGAAACCTTGTAGCCAATTCAGCAAAATACCTAATTAAACTACATGCGGGTAATGATTATCGACAGCTTAGACGAGAGCTTTCTGATGTAGTTGAGTGTCTGCGTACAGACGCACCGGTAGATCGGGCGTCAAGAAAGTTGCCTAAGAAATATGGAGCCAAAAAAGCTTCGTTGCATCAATGGTTGGAGCGTCCCGGCTTGCGCGCAATTGCGCAGCATGAAACGAGGTCGCATATGGCAGCCGATCTTTGTCGTTACCTTTTTGTTGCGAGCTTCGGAAAGTCTTTCGGTTATAGCCCGAAAGCGGAAGATTTTCATCAACTGATAAGTCCTGATCACAAAAATTGGAACACTGGGATTTTTAGTGATCGGTTCCGCGTTCAGCTTAGTAATGAACCATCTACGACGATAACGAGCCATATCGCTAAAGACGGTCACTATTTTATTCATCCAGATCCAGCGCAGTGTCGTAGCTTGACAGTGCGTGAAGCCGCTAGGTTGCAAACCTTTCCAGACGACTATTTTTTCATGGGAAATCGAACACAGCAATATGTGCAGGTGGGCAATGCTGTGCCTCCTTACCTTGCTAACCAAATTGCGGGATTGCTTGCCCGTGCACTTACCTAACCTTGTCGCCAGAACATCACTTTTGAAACTCTGGTAGTTGTAAATCAGGCGAAGAATATTTGTGCTCGCGGATGATATCCCAACATTCCTGCTTTTTGGCCCATTCAGAAACAATCCGCTGCCCCGCACTTGATCGCAGGATATCATTAACTTCTTTTGACCATCGAAGAATTAGAGATACAAACCCATCGGAAATTTTCTGATCTTGCCATATGGTCGCAGTAGATATTTTGTCACCAATTCTGTCTGCAATAAGTGAAACTGTGTAAGCGGTAATGTTTGCTTGAAACCCCTGAAATGCCGGACGAATTAATTTTTCAGCTCGACGATAAATGATTGCTTGCGCCATTAATGATTTGAACTCTTGAACATCAGGAACAGGTCCTTGCGATAGAATTTCCTCATTAAAGATCTGATAATTCTTTTGGCTTCCAAGGCTAACGAGGTGAGGTTTTTTCGCCCACGCATGCACATACTTAGCAATGTCAGTTTTTGTCACTTTTCGTGATGTTGGCATTGCTGTTTTGAGGTCACGAAGCTTTGCAGGTGTCTTCCCATCTCTTGCGAGCATCACATTATAGCTACCTGTCGCCCGTTCATAAAACCATCTTCCGACTCCGTCTGGACAATATGTGGACATTGAGAGCCTTTCCATCTCTACGTGAAATGGTTTGTTGGCAGAAAGGTCCGAAACGCGAACTTGGTTTTGACTGTTTGCATAAAGTGAAATGTCTGAAATCAGGGCCTCTTCTGATGTCTCATCAGCTGACTTCAATACGATTATCTTGGCGGGCACCCTCACGTTCGAGAGATCGACTTCGGGAAACTTCCGTTTCGTGAAATATATTGAGGCAGTTGTTTGACCACCGTTTACAATTTGCATTCCTTTTAACCAAGAAATGCCAGCACCTCCATCTTTTGCAGTGCCTATCTGTAATTCATCTGCAACGATCACGATGCCGTTGTTATACGCTAAAAAACGGTCGGGATTTGTTCTGAGTGTATCTCTGATCCCTTTGTTCACTTTCCCGGTCTGACTTAGGAAAGATCGAACGTTGGCTTCAAGTAGGCGCGCTCCCCATTTTTCGTAAAGACTACGAAGAATGGTCGCTGGAATTGCGGCAAGCGCATAATCATATTCTCCCGAGCTGCCAGGTACATATACGCAAGGGACCGAACTGCCGAATGCCTCTTCAAAATTCACCAGAAGCTCGTCTCTTGGACGCCCCTCAGACATGTGGCGGTGAAGGCGTTCAATGTCCATGACCTCGAGAAGAACTGACTTTCCACCTATTTCTCTTGGTTTGAAACTTTTTGACTTTGAAATTCCATCCGTCAAAACATAGATACGAACTTGGTCAAGTGAGTTGTAGCAGTCGCGAATTGTGAGGATAAGGTCGTAAGCTTCATCAGAAGCGTCGATTTTGGAAGCAAGCTTTCCTGATACAGTGCTGTCTAGAAAACGAATACATTGTGCGGCTGCGTTTGTAATCTCGGTTTCTGGAACGCTTGTAGCTTTTTCTGTATCTAGATACAGGCTTACAAACATGTCTAGCTGATCAAGCTCATCAGAAATTGAATAGCCGCTAAGCTTGATCGTTGCGTTTCCGATTTTGCGCTCGACATGAAGTACCTGTGGCTCATTCGTCATTCCGAAATCTGCCATATGTTGCATCACGATTTCAGAAAAAATAGATACAGGATGGGGGAAGGGCCCTGGCAAACCGGTTCTATCTGTAGCTTCGCGCCGAACGTCTGACTGCATCTGAATAATGAAATCTTCTAAAGTCATGTCTGAACAAGCCTCAGAGCGCCGGAATGATGTCAGAGAATTCTAGCGATGGCTCAGTAATTAGGTCAATTTCAATTTCATATTTTGCGGACCCAATTTCTAGGGGTGTGTTGCTTCTTGTTATTCTGGGAAAACTTTCTGTCATCAAGAAATAGCGCTCCTCAATTAACATGAAAGTTTTTTGATATTGATCGGAAAACGCTTCTTGGTATTGAGCAAGTAGGAGGCTCCGCTCAAAAGCTACTTGTCCCTTTTCATCTATCTTCGATCTGATAGTTTTTACCAGTTGTGGCAGAGTTCGACCTTCTTGCTGTGTGCAAAAACGTAATGCTGCGAGATAAATTGATTGGCTATCAAGGTCATCGAGCTGTTCGAGAGAACTAATCTGAGCAGAAAATGACGTCGTTGAGATTGTCGATTTCACTTCAATGCAAAGCCCTTGCGCAATAAAATCCCGCAGTCCGTTTGCTGGTCCCTTCCAGATCTCTATAATGAAATCAGGCGCTACGCCCGCATCAATAAATTTTTCAACAACTGTTAACTCTCCTACGAGACCAATCTCCTCCTCCTCGGAAAGGCGCTGTAGTTGAGGCCGTTCCATGAATTGTTGCCAACTTTTTATCCGAGAGACAAATAAGCGATATGTTTGGAGCTCATCCTGTTTCAGCAAGTTGACGGTCGCTAGTAAATCCGCAGCCATCAATATAAACATTTCGGTATTCGCGCTCTTGTTTCGCGATACACCAATCCAAATGCTATACTCCCCTTTGGCCTCTTCAACATGTGTTATCGAGAAGCCCTTGCCTTGGGGAAGATCAGATTTGCTGGGAGCCGGTATATTAAATCCTACTAGAAGTCCTTCCTCTTTGTTTGGGTAGCGTACGCCGGCTCTGCACCGTTTGGACCTGATCGGTATGGTGCGCCAGCCATCGGCAGCATCAGCATCACTCAGTGACCTCCACGCTGCTCTCAGTTCAGTTTCACTCTGCAGAGCCATATTCAAGCTCCCAAGCCACATTGTTGACGCTATATGGAATTTTCTTCCCAAGCTGCGAAGTTGGAAAGCTCACAGCCATTCCAATTATTGGAGCTGAGATTTGTTTAAGTTTTCCATTATCGGTCTTAGATGGATCGATTGGATAAATTAGCAATAGTCCGTGTCTGCGCCCTGGGCCGCCGGTGCTGGTTGTCCCGCGAGCGTATCGAATGGCTGGTCCGATTGGTTCTTCGGGTTCATGCTCTCTTCGGCCAGGACTTTTTTTCCAAGATGCTTTTGAGATCTGTAATGCGTGCAGCCATTCGGTTTCATTTAAATCAATGGCTTCGTCTCTCGGTGATAGTAGGCGCCCAATGTGATAGTCACCTTTAGATGGTACATCTTTGTCTTCAGAACGCTTTACCATCTTGAGCCCGGGTAATGGCGTGAACGAATTTTCATTGCCCCCCATTATAGCAACTGTCCAATTTCGTAATTCGCCCTCGTTTGTAAGCATGCTGATGTAATCTGCGATTAGATTGCTTCTTGCTTTGATTGCATTTTCACTTGTCGTGTAGGTCCGCATAAAATCGAGCACATGCTCATAGGATACGTCGTCCCAAATACGGCCATTCGATTTGTAAGGCTTCCCAGCCCTAATCTTTTCAATTCCAGAAAGGCTAATTGGCGGTCCGATTTTCGCGATAAGTTCTGTGACAGCCCGGAGGTTGCGTGCAATTTTATCTTCATTGGTACTTAGAACAACGGTCTCAAGTAGTTGCCCGCTGAATGATAACATAAGTGTCTTTGCAGCTCGCATCTTTACCCGGGATGTAACCATTAAGACGGGGTGGGATTGAACTTTGAGGCCATACTCACGAGGTGTCCCACCGCTTTTAGCCATTAATTCAAACTCTTCTCTCAGCTCCTCTGATGCGTCCGCTATATGCCCAAACCACTCAGAGAGTTCTTTTGTGCAATAAAGTCTGCATAGGTCAATGTACCCGGGCCGATAACCGAACCATCGACCCATCTGCATCAATGTGTCGTACATCTTTGACGACCGAAGGAAGTAACTGACAGACAGGCCTTCTAGGGTAAGCCCGCGGGACAATTTGTCTCCTCCAACGGCAATTACTTTAAGACCTAAGCCTTTCGTATCGGCGTAATCAAGAACATCTTTTGCGGATCCATTTATCTTCCGTACCTCGATGTCTGCAACAGAGTTGCGTACCGCGTCTTTGACATCGTTCCAAGGAGCATTTTCAGGTACACCGAAATCTAGCTCGCTTACGCCCATAGCTGTGCTTGTTTTACAAAAATCATTTACGTACAGCGTTTGCAGACGTGCATAAATTTCGGCACTGTCTATGCCTCGGACCAATCTTTGGCGAATATTTTTTAGGTATTCATCAACTTGATTGAATACATGTCCTTGGACAGCCGTAAATCGCGTAACATGTACTAACATCGAGCTATGTTGCCCTCTTTGTCCGCGTACCTCTCTAATCGCACAGACAAGAATAAATGCTTCGATTGCTTGCTTCAGGGTGTCTGGTAATTCAGTTTTTCCCTCAAACATGGGGATGTGGCCGCTCTTATGCTTCGACGGCATCCACCCCGAGGTATCCTCGTTGGTAGACCAGTCTGATATGTGCCTAACTACGGGCAAGTGTCCGGCTCGCCCGTTTTCAGTTGGAATGCCAAAAAGACGAGCAGGGCCTATGTAATGACTGGGGGCGCCAAGGTTTATTATAAATGCGGACGGAAATAGATCGGGGCCTTCGTCGTTCGTCTTCCCACGCTCATGTATAAAAATATTTGCAAATGGAGTGGCTGTGTAGCCTACATATGCAGATTTTGAGAAGCTCATAAGAATTTTTCGAATTAACGAATTGATCGCTTTTGGTTGATGGTCCTCGTTTGCCTGACCGTCTTCGTTGATGATGTCTACTCCTGTATCAACAGAAGCATGATCCGCTTCATCGTCGATTAGTAGCAAAGGAAATTTTGTTACAAAACGCTGGCCGCTCGAAGCATCTTCTGTATCGGCGACATGATTTTTAATCCATGTGCTGAGTTTGCTGAGAACACTTTTGTTTTTCTTTACAACAAATAGCCAAGGACGTTTTTCAGGACTAATTCCGAGTCTGCTTGCTACAGCTGTATTGAAATCGCCATTGTTCGATCTATTGGTGACGTAGTTTGGTCTTATAGTGGGGTCACCATCCAGCTCCCCGACGCCAATTGTGCGAATAGCTGATGGGTCAGGATGTGTCTCGTAGCCAAGAAAACCCTCATCCAACCGCATTTGGGTCTGGGATCTGAGGTTATTATGTATTCCTGCGAGAACGATAATTATTTTATATCCTGCGTCCGCTGCCTTGCAAATCAGACCTGTATAATTGCTTGTCTTTCCCGACTGCACATGACCAACAACCATGCCCCTTCGGTCCCAGTTACCCTCTCGGGTTGGATCTTCAAGCAAGGCAAGGATCTTGTCCGTTACGTCGTCTAGTCCATCAACGACAGTCGTTGCCATTGAGCGCTCAAGGTATTCACGATACCTCTGCCAATAACGCCATTCTGACTTTCGCTTTGCATCAAGCCAGTTTTGATGACCTTTGTCATCTTTCAATGTTGTTGTTTCACCGATCCACATACTGAACCTTCTTATAAGTTCGTTCTGTACGGCTTCTCTATCGATCTCTTTTTCCCAGCCACTCTTCAGCAATAAAACGCGATCGATCACTTCATCTATGAACGACGGTGTGATCAGCGATTTGTCTTCTGAGGCAAGGAGCTCCTGAGCAAACTTAATTACTTTTTGCTGGATGGTGACGTCGATCATTTAGCTCTCCTCTTTCAAGGATGCGATTAGCTCTGGATATTGGTCAAAAGGTTCAGTCCTTAGCAGACTTGCTCGTGCTAGCTCAGGAGACATACCTTTACGCTTTAACATCGAATTGAAAATCGTTTGTGCGACCGATAATACTTCCTCCGGTGGTTCACCGTCGAAACTCGATCTCGGAGTGTCCTTGTTTTCAGCGGTGTCTAACCAGATGCGTTGGACAGGGATCGTTTCTTCTAGAACCCTCAGCATTGTCCGAATATCTTTTTGCAGCGTTCCATCAATTTTTCCAGCTATGTCAAGAACAGACGCTATAGCTGGGTGCTCACTAGAGATGCGGTATCGGATACCTGCGCGGACTTGTATGGCTTCCCAAACTGGTAGGACGGGGTCGCGATTTTGGTTTCCTGTTGATGGTCTACCGCGAAATGCAAAAACGCGCCGAGCTCTTTCTCGTGCATCTTCTGCTATGTGGGTTAATGTCGCCCGTGCAATTGGCGGAGGGTACGCAGTTGATTTCCGGATATCGATTTTCCAGTCAGCATCCGCTGAATTAGGTATTTCGAGTTCAATCCTCGCAAGCCGATAAGGCTCTTCCCGTGTCCAATGTCGGCCTTTCCCAAGCGATAACCAGCCACCGGATAGGATCATTCGTTCGTTCCGATAAACGAAAAATCCCTGATGTGAATTCCAGCCATCTGGTCCTGCAGCTGCCTCATATTCTTTTGGTTTCAGGCGATCGCGGTGCGGTAGAACGAATGCTTGAACCCAAGCACCATTGTTTCTCTTGTCTAGTTTTGTTCGTGGAGATGACCAGGTTGCCGGATGCGACGACAAGAAAGGATCCCACGGTTTAATGGGTTGTTTGTTTAAATAAATTGTAAGGCGGCTCTTTTCGATGAAGCGATGAAAAACCATGCTTAGATGTTTTTCAATACGATCAAGCAAATCTAGCAGGTCTTGGGTTGTTCCCCCGTTCGGCATCATTCGATCGAGTAATTCCAAAATAACGAGCGTACCGGATACGACTTCATCCAGTTTTTCAATTAAGTTCGGTGTTCTTGGGTCGAGACCTTCCAATAGGTGCCAGCCGCCGTCTGCGCTAGTGAGAAGATAATCTAAATCCCAACGCAAGATACTTACGGTCCGATCTTTTTTGGATGCAACGGTCAAACGTCTTCCTTGCGAGAAGGATGCTGTTTTTAGGCCGAGGCCAAAACGTCCAAGATCACTCTCGCTTCTTCTGTCTAGGGGATTTTTGTCGCCAAGCGTCATCGCAAGCTCGAGCTCTTGATCGGCCATGCCGGATCCGTCATCTAGGATGGTGACGCGACCATTTCCGTTATTCCATTCGACGTCGATCCATACGGTACGTGCTCCTGCAGAAACGCTATTGTCGATGATGTCTGCGATTGCTGCGCCGGATGTATATCCAAGCCCACGCAAGGCTTCGATAAGTGCTGTCGCTCGGGGAGGGGAGTTGCGGCTTTGGCTACTGGACATGCAAAAATCCTTTTAGCCTTTTTTGTTTAGACCTATGTGACAGCCGAAGTATCGCCTTGGCTTCAATTTGGCGTATGCGCTCGCGAGTAACGTCAAACTGGATGCCGATCTCCTCAAGCGTGAGTTCTTCTCCCAAAATTATGCCAAATCGCATCCTTATGATGCGCTCTTCTCTTGGAGAAAGGTCGAGAAGTTGTCGCGATATCTCTTTTGTCATCTTTCCGTGTTCAATTTGATCCTCGGCGCCCGGTCTTAAATCTAGTAAGTTATGCAGGATCTCAAACGACAGTTGACCAACGTTGTCTGCTCGTGCTTGCGCCAGATCCAATCCTTGCTCAAACTTCGCAAACGTAATTTTATTCATTCCTAATTTCTCAATTATCTCGTTTTTTGTGAGTTTCGTGCCTTGATCATCGATTGAAGTTTCGCTGAGGCGTTTTAATTTTCTTGCTTTTTCTTGAACATGAACAGGGACACGAATTGTTTTTGCTTGATCCGATATCGCTCTCGTAATTGATTGTCGTATCCACCACATAGCGTATGTTGATAATTTTGCTCCACGCGAGGGATCAAACCTGTGAACGGCCTTCATCAGCCCAATGTTTCCCTCTTGAACTAAATCCAAATAATCAAGTCCTCGGTCTCGGTAGCGGTTCGCTAGCCATGTGACTAGTCCGAGATTTGTTTCAATTACTTTGTTCAGTCGGTTCGACAGTTCCTTAATTATGTTATCTAAAATCTTCGCGCTCTCAGCTTGGTTTTCTTCCGCTTTTACGGCGATTTTTTGTAGGGCATTCAAAGAGAGCCGCATTCTGGCTAGCTCGCTCGCTCGCTCCTCTTGTGAAATTGAGATTAGATGTTTAAGATAATTTTGTTCTGTTTCTATATTTTGAAGATCAGTTTTTTCTAGGTCGTCTTGTTCTTCTTTATATTCTTCCAGCGATTGTTCTTCAGAGATCGGTTCCTCGTTGACTTGGCTCAAATTGTCATATGATGAAAATGCTCCGGCCTCTATGAGTAGCTCAATTCCGTTGGGCATACTCATGATCGTCGAATTAGCGCGTCGACGGAGTTCTTCTATTCGTGTCCAAAGAGTTGATTGGATGCCAATTGCTTCATATCGTTTAACTTTTACTTCACCCAGATATTTTGTTTCAGTATCGTAGTTTAGGAGCGTTTCGAGGAAGTCTGCTGTTTCATTCTCGTCTTCAAAATTAAGAACGTCGATGTCATCGATCGCATGCGGAGTGTGGAAAATCTGCGCTAAATTGGAAGGGCGTAATTCGATTTGCAGCTGCTCCATCGCTGCGTGTAAAATTTTTTTATAGTTTTCAGGCGCTTTAATTGTTCGTATTGCGATGTCTACTTCTCGATTGGACAGCCAGCCCTTTCGATTGCCTTCGCTCAATAAACGGCGAACTTCGGTTGGTAAAATTTCTGAGGTGTTTTTTTTAGTTATTGGTAGATCGATCTTCGTGGTGGACCAATCTCCATTATCTATGCTCGCTCGCCGAACAGAAAAAATGTCTTGCGCCAGTTTGGCAGCCTCTGCCCTAGCCGGGTCCACTTTTGGTGGAAGATAGTCTTGTTCTGGCTCCCACCCACCTAGATCGCTCTCTAATGCGGGCTGCTCATATTTTTCTGCGCTCTCGGTTTGTCGTATCTGAGGTACGTATTCGTTATCCTCGTGGTCTCTGATTTGGTTTTCACTCGAAGATTTCTCCTCGAGCTTTGAATTTTCGTCTTTCTCTTGGATTTCTTTATCCTGGAGTGGGGATTTGGCGACGTTTTCAGCTGAAACGATTGGGCATGTAACTAGATCGAAGCCGTTTAACTTTGCGTGCTCAATGGCCGTTTGTCCGCTTTGATCTTTCGCATAAGGATCGGCGCCATAATTTAACAGCAGCTCACAGACGTCTTGACGTCCACGCGAAGCTGCCAGCAAAAGAGCGGACATCCCTGAGCTATCTCGTGCGTTTATGTTCGCTCCTCTTTCAAGGAGAGATTTTACAGTTTCTGTTTTTCCTGAAGCGATCGCCAACCTGAATAATGGCGACATATCATGCGGTGTCACTTGTAACTCGCGGCTTTCAGGAAGAATTGATGGAGGATTAAATCTAGCCTTCCCAGTTGCTGTGGCTATCTTTAAGCAAAAAAAGTGCATCAACTCTCGGTGGATAAATTTTCTTTAAGTCTCTAACGAAATGGCGAAGTGCGCAACCGGTGACAGGAGGCGCCATTCCTTCTCAGATATCGAGGTGTCATTTCTTGTCCGAAAGCCAGTATTTTTTCCTGCTTTGTTTTTTAATGTTATTCTATGTGCCGGGTCGGATAGTTGGGCGTTTATATGATTGTGAATGGTGCTTAATGGTCGAAGTTGGGTCTTGTCTCGTAACTGGTAGGCAGCTTCGGGCTGCACGTGTTCTTGCTGGGCTAACCCAGCGCGGACTAGGGGTGGCTTTGGGCGTGGATGAGCGCCAAATTCGTTTCTGGGAGCGGCGTGCTTTTTCCAAGCCTTCTAGGGAGAGGCTTCATCCCAGAATTGAAAGTGTGCTCCGTGACCACGGAGTTATCCTCTTCGCTAACCCTACGCCTGGGGCGAGATTGGCGAAATAAGTTCGCCTATGAAAATTGTTCGTCCCCCACCATATTTGCTTGATCAAGTTTTTGGGACACGGCGCGCGCGCGCGACCGGAAAACGGCAAGCTTGCCTCAAATGGACTGCGGCGGTTGGGCGGTAATTCTCTAGCGTTTGCAGCTGATTTTGCAGAGAAGGCGGCCGTTGGAGCGCGTTCCTGACGTTGGCCATCAATTTTCCAATTTTGCTTACCCAGCGCTTACCGGCCCTGATTTTTAGGGTCTGGTTATCGAGGTTTTCCGCACAAGTTATTGAAAAGGCTGGTGCCGGATGAGGGGATTGAACCCCCGACCTTCGGTTTACAAAACCGCTGCTCTACCGCTGAGCTAATCCGGCACTCTTTGCAGGGATGCAACTATCAGCCCGCGTCGCCTCTTGCAATCCTGTCTGGCCCTGCTGATCGCTGTCCCCCTCAAGAAAAAAGGCCCCGCGTGAGAGGGGCCTTTCGTTTTGTGGAAGGTTGAACCTTAGCGGATGTCGTAAATGTCCCGGTCCTTCGTTTCCGGCACAAAGAGCAGGCCGATGATGAAGGTGCCAAGGGCAATCACGATCGGGTACCACAGGCCGAAGTAAATATCCCCGGTCTGGGCCACCATCGCGAAAGAGGTCGCTGGCAGCAGGCCGCCGAACCAACCGTTACCTATATGGTAGGGCAGCGACATGGACGTGTAGCGGATGCGGGTCGGGAAGAGTTCGACCAGTGCCGCTGCAATCGGGCCATAGACCATCGTCACCAGAATCACCAGATAGGTGAGGATGCCGATCAGCGTCAGTGCCTGCATGCTTCCGAAGACCGAAAGGAAGCCATCAAGCTTGATCACCGACGGATTGCTCGCCGCTGGATAGCCTGCCGCTGTGACCGCCTTGGCGAGATCTGCCGCGAAGGTCGGAGAGGCTGCCTGCAGTTCCTGCGATCCGATCATGACGGTCGCTTTGGTGCCGGCAGGCATCGGTTCGCTCTTGTAGGTCACCGAGGAGCGGGCAAGCGCAGCCTTGGCGATGTCGCAGGTGTTGGTGAACTTGGCTGTCCCGACTGGGTTGAACTGGAACGAGCAATCGTTCGGATCAGCCTTCACGACAACTTTGGTGGTTTCCTGCGCCTTGAAGAGGGCGGGGTTCGCTGTTTCAGTCAACATTTTGAAGACTGGGAAATAGGTGATCGCGGCAAGCAGGCAGCCCGCCAAAATCACCGGCTTGCGGCCGATCTTGTCCGAAAGCGATCCGAACACGATGAAGCCGCCGGTGCCCAGAACAAGCGACCATGCAACCAGCACGTTGGCGGTGAATGAATCCACCTTCAAAATGCTCTGCAGGAAGAACAGGGCGTAGAATTGTCCTGTGTACCAGACGACCGCCTGGCCGGCGACG
>Ga0209400_1000703_pt1 | contig 28915 bp, 23 predicted proteins | sample M_130807_EF_Meta_FD_187313 | JGI IMG/M metagenome (GOLD analysis project Ga0209400, IMG submission 187313) | Freshwater microbial communities from Lake Montjoie, Canada to study carbon cycling - M_130807_EF_MetaG (SPAdes) (version 2) | ecosystem: Environmental > Aquatic > Freshwater > Lake... | reverse complement strand
CCGATTGAAGTTACGTTTGAGAAAATAGCTCTAGTTCTTGGACTTGTATAATAATTTGCGAATACACCGTTTGCAGGAGCATCGTTGTTGTCTGATTCAAAACCTTCTGAAGTTGAAACTGATGGGTTATCAGCAATTAGAGGATCACGAACTGACAAAGCAAACTGAACATTACCTGAGTAACCATTGTCTGTATCAAAATCATCATCCAAGGTACGGTAAACTACTAAATATTTACAGTTTACTGTTCCACCAAACCACTCAATACCGTCATCACCACTGTATGAAACTTGTAAGTTTTCTACAGTTGTTCCACTACCAACACCAGCCAATGTCAAACCATTGGTTTCGTTGTTTGAGGCAAATGCTATACCTGAGAATTCAATACGAACATATCTGATCACACCTGAATTGTCATCACTTACGTTACCACCAAATAAACCAGCAGTTCCAAACAAACCACCTTCTACCTGACCATAACCAACTGGAAAGTTAACTGGAGCTCTTCCGCAAATAATTACACCTCCCCAATCACCTGAAGATCTAGAACCAGCAGGTTGGTCTGAAGTAAATACAATTGGTTGACTTGGATTTCCGTTTGCAATGATTTTTGCACCTCTTTTAACAAGCAATACAGCTTTGTTTGAACTGTTTTTGATACCTTTGATGATGGTACCTGGTTCAATTGTTAATGCATAACCACTGTCAATGTTCACTTGACCACTGATGAAATAAATCGAATCATTGTACAAGGTTCGATTTTGATAGTTACCAGCAGTCAAGGTGCTGGTTGGAGCCTGCGCAAAAGCCGAACCACCCAGGGTTAAGCCAATTAAAACGAGCAGAAAGAATCGTAGATTCATTTTCATATAAATTGTTGTTTGATAATTTTGTTTCAAAAATAGGAATTGAAATAAAAGTGAATCTTATTCATTTGTTACTTTATAGTTAAGTTAGATGCACTGATCTTAACTTTTAATTTGGTTTCTTTTATTTAACAATTTATTAACAAGCCACGAGTTGGCTAAAAATAAATTTGTAAAAAAATCAATCCTTAATATGAAGTATTATTCAATCTTAATGGCTTTTATTACAATATTCTTGTACGAAGCTGAAGCTCAAAATCCTGATTATTTAATTTCAATCAAGAACGAAAATTTAAGCGCACCAAATGTTTTAGAATTTGATGTATATATCAAATCAATCGGAAACACTTCATTAGAATATGCTTCATTTCAAGCAGGTATAAATGTATCATCAAAGTTCATCAATGGTGGTACACTTACCATAGATACAATCAATGGAAGTTCTGAATTCAATGTTACAAAACAAGCCCCAGTTATCAATAAACCTGGCTCTTCATGGGATGCAACTAATAACCGTATTAAAATTATAGCACAACAACCTCCGGGAGCAGGTAATGGTAAAATAATTAGCCAAAGTGGGGATGGCAATAGAATAGCTCGTTTTAAAATTACAAATACTGTAAACTTTGATACTTTGTTACCAAACTTGAGTTTCAATTTTGGTGCAGCTATCACATGGACTACAAAAATTTATGCTTATGTAAATGGTGTGTCTACTGAAATTACAGATCAAAATAAAATAGTTAGTAACGCTACAAGTATAGTTCTTCAAGAGCCTTTAAATATTGGTAATTCATTTAAAATAAACGATGTTCAAATCAACAGCATTCAATTACAATTGAGTGAAAAACAAAATGCACAAAATGTTATCGTACTCATAAATAAATACAAAACACCTAATTATTCACTCAGTGATGGCGAGGTATTTAATGCCAACCAATCTTATGCGAATGCCCAAATTTTAAGCGATAGCAGCAGAGTTGTTTATGAGGGGACCTCTGCTGGATCTATTGATATTGCAGGCTTAGAAGAAAACAAAAAATACTACTTTGCAGCCTTCTTGTTCAATGGTACTGATGCTACAAAAAACATATTGACAACTAAATTCTTTAAAGCAGATACGACAACCAAAACAAGTACAATAAACAACCCAAAAATTGCTTCAATATTCCCAACAACAGGTAATATTTTTGACACCATTTTAGTTAGAGGAAGTAAATTATTCCCTTTTGACTCAGTTTATTTTGGCAAAACAAAAGTAAATGTAATTCAACACTTAGGTGACTCAGTATTGAGTATATCCATTCCTGAGGGCGAATTGAGTAATTTGATCAAAGTTTACACCTCTTATGGTTCAGCTAATTCACCTTCATATTTTACAATTCTTCCAAGCATTAAATCGATTGATTCAAATCCATTAACAATTGGTCAAAATGTAACTGTTGAAGGATTCAATTTTGAAGGTGTTGATTCATTGGTAATAGGCAATGTATCACAAGAAATTGTTGAGTCTAATGACAATTCAATAACTTTTAAATTGGGATATTACAATATGGACGAAATTGTAAAAATCTATTGCAAAAATGGTTTGGTTGCATCTACACAAAAAATCAGGTTCAAGCCTTCAATTTTTGAAGTGACTCCAAAAATTGGAACAACCAATGATCCAATTCAAATTAAAGGAAGAAACTTATACAATGTAGACAGTGTAATGGTAGGTAATGTAAAAGCAAATATTACAGGTGTTTATCCAGATTCGCTCATTACAATTACCATTCCGAATATGGCTGTTAAATCTGTAATTACAGTATACACCAAAAACGGAACAGCATCAAGCAATGATTCATTAAATGTAATTTCAGGAATAGCAAACATCAATCTAACAAACCAAATCTTGAGCTATTTTGATTTGAATAACAACTTGGTTATTCTTTCAAAAGACAAAAATACTTTGATTCAACAAGCATTTGTTTATGATATGAAAGGACAATTGGTTTACCAATCAAAAGAAGACAAGCACGGTGAAACCGAAATGAGCATTGCACAAGAAGAACTCGTAAACAGCAATTTCATTGTATTGATCACTAAAACATCTAAAGGATATTCAATCAATAAATTAATTAAATGAAGCAACTAATTTACACGCTTAGATTTGCGTTTTTAAGCGTATTTTTTACTTTTATTTTTAACAGTTCTGCATTTGCTCAATCTACAAGTTTGAGTGGTAAAATAGTTGACCAAAAAAATGGAGAGGAATTGATTGGAGCAACTGTTCGAATTGCCAATACCTCAATGGGAGCTGCAGCCGATGTAAACGGACAATATCTAATTAAAAATATACCTCCAGGTACTTATACCATTGACGTTTCATTGGTAGGCTATGTATCAAAGAGTCTTAAAAATATAACAATAGCAGCAGGTGAATCTAAAGTTCTAAGTGTTGAATTACAACCCTCTACCAAAGAGCTCCAAGAATTTGTTACCACGGCTAAAATTGACCGTCAAACTTCAGGAGGCTTGTTAATACAACAAAAAAACTTATCCAGTATTTCGGATGGAATATCTTCTGAAACCATTAAAAGATCTCCTGATAAAACTACAGGTGATGCGCTTAAAAGGGTTAGTGGCGTAACAGTACAAGACAATCGTTTTGTAGTTGTTAGAGGATTGGCTGACAGGTACAATATTGCCTTGATTAACGGTGTAGATTTACCAACAACTGAACCAGACAAAAAAGCATTTTCATTTGATATCATCCCTTCAGCCTTAATTGACAATATGGTGATCTACAAAACTGCATCTCCAGAACTCAGAGCAGATTTTGGAGGTGGTGCTGTTTATGTAACAACCAAGGATATTCCTGAAAGAAAAATATTCAATATCAATGTAAGCACACAGTATAATACCTACACAACCTTCAAGCCTTATGTAGATTACAAGGGTGGTAAATTAGATTTTTTAGGCGTTGATGATGGGACACGAGCTTTGCCTAAATCATTAGCTAGTTCTAAAGATTTTGGAAGTGCAACGATTGATGAGGAAGTAAGAAACTCTAAAATGCTTGGTAACGATTGGGGTATCAATAACCAAAATTCTCAATCTCCAGGTTTCGGTATACAAGCTATTTACGGAAATAATTTTACATTCTTAAACAAAGAATGGGGAGTTATCGCTTCATTTTCTACAAGTTCAACACCTAAAACTTACAACAACAATATCTTTACTTATGGTGGTGGTGGTGCAACAAATGATACCATCAAATGGTTCAGTTTAGAAGACAACAGTTATGAAAAAAATCACCTCACAGGTATTCTTTTCAATACCTCTGTAAAATTGAACAACAACCATAAAATTTCATTGAAAAACTTAGCAAATATAAACGGTGAAGACGTTGTTATCAATCGTTTTGGATACCAAAATGAAAATGGTATTTTCAATTTTGAAAAAGGTTTTGCCAGACAATTTACAAGCAATATTTTTTACAGCGGTCAAGCCAAATACGAAGGCTATATACCCAGTATCAAATTAAAAATCAATGGAACAATTGGTATCAACAATACAAGCAGAGATATGCCTGGTCAAAAAAGATTGTTGTACAATTCATCTCTAAATGAATTTGATTCAATTTTCAAAGTTGCCTTTCCTGCTGGTTCTCCCAATCCAATGTTATCTGGGATGACCTATACTTACCTCAAAGAAAATGGCAACATTCAAGCTTTAGATTTAACCAGAACCTTTAAATGGAAAATAAATAATCCATTTACAATAAAAATATATCGTTGGGCTATCAACATACCAGGTAATACATTCAAACCTACATTCAAAACAGGCTTTTACCAATCTAACAAAGAAAGAACATTCAATGCGCGTGTATTTGGTTGGAGATTGAGTACCAACATATTCCAAAATCCTAGTTTATTAGAACTTAAGCCAGGAGAAATCTTTGCAGATTCTAACATTACCAAAGACCGTTTTAGAATGAATGAAATTACCAGCAATACAGACAAGTATACTGCGTCATCTAGTTTAAAAGCAGCCTATTTTAGTGTTGATCATTACTTGTTCACAAGATTGCGCTTGAACTATGGCATCAGGTACGAAAGCTTTAACCAAAAATTGAATGCTTTTGATCCTTACTCGGCAAAAGACACAACTTACGACAATACTTACAATAACTTTTTCCCAATTGTAAACCTAACTTATAACATTACTGAGAAGATAAATTTTAGAAGTTCGTATTCAAAAACAGTGGTAAGACCTGAGTTTAGAGAAATTGCTCCTTTTACCTATTACGATTATGTAAACAATACCATCACTTATGGCAAAAGCAATTTAAAACCCATTCAAATTAACAATTTAGATTTAAGATTTGAAATCTACCCTACTGGTGGTCAGGTATTCACATTCACTTACTTCTACAAGACCTTTGAAAATGCAATTGAAAATACCTTTGATTACGGTGCTGGTAATAGAACAAGAACTTTCAATAACATCAAAAGTGTAGAATGTTCCGGCTACGAATTGGAATTCAGATTGAATCCAGGTATTGTATTCAATACGCCACAAAATTCAATTTCTAGGTACTTTACATTTAGCTTAAACTCATCTATCATCAATTCAAAAGTAGATTTATCTAATTTAGCAGGTTTGGCAGGAAGCGATAACTATAGACCCTTACAAGGACAATCAGGTTATTCTATGAATGCAGGTATTTTAGTGATGCCTCCAAGTGGAAAATGGAATTTAAATGTGCTATACAATAGAATTGGAAGAAGAATGGCATTAGAGGGAGGAAGAGCTACATTACATATTTGGGAAGTTCCTAGAGATTTAATTGATGTACAGTTTAGCTACCAATTGAATAAATATGTAACCGCAAAAGCAATTATAGGAGATATCTTAAACCAATATTACCGCTTTTACAGAGACACTGATTTAGACGGAAAATACACGCCTAACTCAACTGATGTGATTACGAATCAGTGTAGGTATGGTAGTAATTTCAGTTTATCATTGGCAATTAATTTGTATTAATTTTCAATGATTTTTCGAAATCAATTCTATTTTTTTTGTATGGCTATGATACTTGTGCTTTCTTGTAAAAAAGAAAGCACAAGCTCAAACAACAATATGACAACCCCATCAGATACGGTATCCTTCAAAAACAAAATTGTTCCGCTGTTAGTTAATAATTGTAGCAGTACAGATTGCCATCCTGATATGGCAGTTTACGATAACCTATTGGCTAAACCAAGACCATTGGTTGTACCTTTTGACACAAGCAATTCAGGCCTATACCAATCTGTTTATACCAAAAGAATGCCGCAGAATGTAAAAAAATTAAGCGATTCTGAAATCAAATTAATCAGCGATTGGATATTACAAGGCGCTAAAAACAATTGAAATATAAGGTTTAAAATTTGTCAAGGCAGGTTCATTATTCAATAATGAACTTGCCTTGTTTTTTAGTGCCATTAGCGTCTTCTATTTCAATGAGGTATATCCCTTTACTTAATTCATTGGTTTGAATTTGGAATTGAACCATTCCATTTTGTATTCCTATTTCTGTATTGCTAAGAACCAATTGACCTTGTATATTCAATAGCTTTATTGATGCAAATTCTCCTTTAAATCCTTTTGCCTGAATGGTTGTTAAGTCTTTGCTTGGGTTAGGATACACCACTAGGTTTGAACTTAAAAAAGTTGAAAATAAATCATGCTTTAAAGATAGTTCACTCCCTTTGTTCACAAAAAGAATATTGAACCTTGAGGCAGCCTGTTGTTCCGCCGCTAAATTTGAATTGAGTTGAAATGCATAACTTTTTTGTTCTTGCAAATGAAGTACCACTCCATTGTAATTGTCTTCAAGCAATACATCGAAATCATTGAATTGTTCAACATCTTTGAAACTGAATACATGTTCACCGGTAAAATTCGATTGAATCAATAAAGGAATTTTAAAGTAATTGGTAACAGATGGAATGGTCTGAATGGCCAAACTTTCTCCATCAATAGATTGGGTATATACATTTAAATTCGTATTGCCCATTTTTTCAGTATCATATTCGTCCTTGCTATTGCTGGCATTAGCTTGCATGGCAATAATACTCTCATCTTGAACTTTACCTGGTTTTACAAAAACAAGTCGAAGTGCTTGAACTTCATTTTTAAAAAAGGTACTCGCTTGTGGTTGATTTTTCTTTGCTTGTTCGGTAATTGTCAGAGCAGGATTGCTTGCATTTGTTTTGACAAAAAAAGCACTCCCCGATTCAATGATACTGCTTGCTTGGTTTGTTCCTAATTGAAGCATCCCATTCCAACTGGCATAATGGTCGCCTGATGGTTTATAAATCCAAAAAGCATTTTCTACATTGCTGCGTTGCCATGCCTGGGCATTGTCTGACCATTCAATTGCACTTGGGTATGGATTGCCAATTAAATTCCAACCCTTTCCATTTGCTGGTGTATAAGTAATTGGGAATTGAAAATTACCCGTTTGAATAGTTCCCTTGGCGTTTAAGGTAACATCTTGGGCTTGGTATTGACTGCTTCCATTCAATAAAGTACAACCCTGATTTCTATTTCCTCTTACAAAAACATTGTAGCCAGTTCCAGCACTTAATTGATGAGAATAAGTTGATGTAATCCCTTTCCAAGCATTTGCATAGACAGTGGTTCCATAAGCACCCATTCCAAAAGAAATAGCGGATTGCTCATCATATGTAAGCATTGAGAAAGTACTTGTATTGGTGGCATCAAACCCATTGCTATTCGCCGTTAAGTTTGGACATACACTTCCACCTGTTCCCAGTCCTGTTATATGAATTTGTTGTTGCCAACTACTTGCTACATTCGGACCATTTACAAAAGGTGCTGCTAAATATCTGTATCGCCTTCCAGAACTACCCGGTATGTATCTTTGAACGGTAACTTCTCCATTGATATAGGTTCCTGTTCCTGATTTAATTTGCGCTGTTTGATTGTTTGATGAGGCCAGTACCAAATTGCCTTGTGTAAACATTGTACCTCCTAATGGCGAAATATTTCCGGTTACCACCAATTGATTTCCCAATGAAAATGATTGGGTATAACTTAAATCTGATAGTGAATGATTCAATGAGTCCATGTACAATGTACCTGCATTTGTTGTTCCAGTAAAATTAATGGAACCATTTGATCCTTTTATTCTCCCTTTACCACTGATAGTTCCTGCTATATTGAGTTTATTTCCATTCAAATCTAAAGTGGCTCCATCTTCAATACCAATAACATTGATGCTACTTGCAGCAGTTAATAGCGGTTGATTGAAAACACATGGACCAACTGGTAAGATTGAAATTTTATTGGCACTGGATGGCACTGTACTTGCTTGTTCAAAGCTATTTGAGGCAGCTTGAAATTGATACCAATTTGAGGCAAGATGAAATGACGCACTATTTTTACCATGAAATACATATTGTAAATTTTCAGGTTGAGCAGGTAATTGAGGTGTCTGAATTGAAAGTGTAATGGTATTTGATTCTATAAATCCACAATTTACACTAGATGTCAATTGAAGTTTGTAAGCTCCTGATTGTGTTGCAAGAAACGAAGAACCTGCTGCTCCATTTATAGCTATATTGTTTTTATACCATTGGTAAGTCACATTGTTTTTAGCACTTGTTGATAGTTCAATTGGCTTTCCACTACAATTCTCTGAAGCAGCGGTAGTAGAAATTAATACGCTTGGCAATTGATTCATGCTGATGTAGACACTGTCTTTTACAATACAACCATAAGTATTTACAGCTTGTACTTTGAACCATCCACTTGTTTTCACATAAATACTCGAAGTAGTTTGACCTGAACTCCAGCTGAAATTTGTAAATCCATTTGTTGCACTCAACAACAAACTATCTGTACAACTGCTCAATGAATCTGACAACAATACATTTCGTTTATCGGTATTCAATTTCACATAGATACTATCCGAAACAATGCATCCATAAGCATTCACTGCTTGTACTTTGAACCATCCACCTGTTTTCACATAAATACTCGAAGTAGTTTGACCTGAACTCCAGCTGAAATTTGTAAATCCATTTGTTGCACTCAACAACAAACTATCTGTACAACTGCTCAATGAATCTAAACTGATGATGTTTCTTTTATCGGTATTTAATTTCACATAGATACTGTCCGAAACACTGCATCCATAGGCATTCACAGCTTGTACTTTGAACCATCCACCTGTTTTTACATAAATACTCGAAGTAGTTTGACCTGAACTCCAGCTGAAATTTGTAAATCCAATTGTTGCACTCAACAACAAACTATCTGTACAACTGCTCAATGAATCTGACAACAATACATTTCTTTTATCGGTATTCAATTTCACATAGATACTGTCCGAAACAATGCATCCATAGGCATTCACAGCTTGTACTTTGAACCATGCACTTGTTTTTACATAGATACTTGAAGTAGTTTGACCTGAACTCCAAACATAATTACTAAACCCAGAATTACTGCTCAACAATACACTGTCTAAACAACTTGTCACTGAATCTAAACTAATGATGTTTCTTTTATCGGTATTTAATTTGACATAAATACTGTCTGAACCTGAACATCCAGCAGCATTGGTGACAATCGCTTTGAACCAACCAGTTGCATTCGCATAAACTACTGTAGCATTTACCGAATTATCCGCTGGATTGTAGTTGAGCATTGAAGCAGGATCGGTACTTGGAGAAGACCATTGAATACTAGTGAATCCTGAACCCGCATCTAATTTTACATAAGAAGTACAAGATTGTATTGAATCCGTTGCTAATGAAAGTATATTACCTGTACATCCACTTTGGCTATAAGGCCCAGCCAAACTAGGTGTTGATTGCAAATAATTGCTGGTTTGATTGATTCCGTTGTACTCAATTACTGCAACATAATAATTGGTATTGTTTTGCAAACCATTCACCCAAACTGATGAACCAGCCCCGTTGTATACCACATAAATATCATTGCCAATTTTTGAACCCAAACCAAAAGAGGCATTGGCAATATAATTGATTGAATCAAGTGGAAAATTATAAATGGCTTGACCCGCTCTCATTAAAACAATTCGGTTTGCACCATTTCCTGTTTTCCAAGAAATTTTTGCTTTGTTATTTGCAAACGAATCAACCTGTAAAGATTCCGCAGCAATCGTTGGCTGAGAAGGCAAGGCCAAGCCCCATATTTTATTGACAAACTGAGGACTGTCAATATATGGATTTCTGTTTCCTTGGTATCCGTAAATGGCATTGTTTCTATTGATTTCTTTGACACTTGGCGGATCTTGGTTATGCCATTTAATCAATAAATTCAAGAACCAAGTATCAAAAACTGGATAAGCATTGCCAGCCAATATATCATTTGCATTTCCATTGGTAACCCAAGATGCAATGGCTGAATTGTAACGCGTTGCCATGTAAAATTGTGCACGTGCCACATCGCCTTTGTATTCATCAACAGGCTCAAAAACAATTCCTGTATATCCAGCAGTTACACTAGGGCCTAATTTGCCTCCAATTTGAGAGGTATAAGTAGGTGCATTTACTTCTCCATAAGGGTAGTTGTTGCGCATACCGTTTACTTTACCATCGGTAGGAAATATATGGTGCATGTCTGAAACCATCGGACTGGCATCAGCAAACCAACTTTGGGGGAAACTGTGTTCTCTGTTGTAACAATCTCCTTCATTAGCATAAGAACCACATTGATTGGTTGAAAACGTGTAGGTATAGCTTGCAGCATTTCCTGTCACTGCAGTAGAATAAATATCCCATAACTTGCCATCATAATACGGATCCGTGTTTAAATATGCTGCCCATAAACCAGCATAGCTGCTTACAGTATGTCCAGAAATTTTAGAAGACAATGAACTCAATAAAGTGGAGCCTGTTCCTGTTTGTGAACTGTAATAATTGGTTGGAATATTTAAACTAGCTACACCCGTACCTGATAACGTAATTGATTTATTTGTTGCACCTACTGTAGAATGGTTAATTTGTCCAATCAATGCCCCAGTACTTGTAGGTACAAACCTTACATAGATTTCAGTAGAATCTACTTTACCCAAATTAGGAACCAATTGGATGCTCTGACAAAATCCTTTATTCACATTCAATGAAACTTCAAAGTTTGCAGTAGCAGTTATCATTAAATTTGCGGTCAAACCTGTACCGTAAACTTTATACCGCTGCGTTCCAGTAGCTTTATTCAATGGGCAATTTCCATAACTGGGTAAAGAATTTTTTGTTGTAATGATACTTGCAGCATTTGCCATGCTAATTGTAAAAACCAACAAAAGCATCCATAGAATTGCTTGTAATTTTTTAATCATAAGATGTAAAAATAAGCTTTTTTTAAAAATAAAAATCCTAATTAATTGCATAAAAAAAGCCACCCATAGAGGTGGCTTTTAGCTGAATGTTCGTTTTGATTACTTTTTTTCCTCTGATTTCTCAGGCGTGCTTTTTTCAGTTTTGTTAGCGCAACAAGCCTTCTTCTCACCTGATTTGCAAGATTTTTCTTCTTTCTTATCAGCACAAGCTTTGTCGTCTTTTTTACCAAGACAAGCTTTGTCATCCTTCTTGTCTTTACAGCATTTGTCATCTTTTTTTCCATGACATGCTTTTTCTTCTTTTTTATCGCAATGCGACTTGGCAGGCTTTTCTGTTGCAACAGTATTTTCTGTAGCAGTGGTATTTTCTGTTGTTTGAGCATTAACGCCGATTACCATGAATGCAACGAATGCTGAGGCTAAAATTAATTTTTTCATCTGTAGAGTTATTAAATGATATTCAAATTTAACGAATTAGTTTTTAATTTATGTTTGTATTGGCAACTTAAATTTCAGCCAATACAGTTTTCCCACCTTTTACTTTCTCCTCCAATTGAACATTTACTTTGGTACCAATTGGCAAATAAATATCAATCCTAGAGCCAAATTTTATGAAGCCCATTTCTGTACCTTGAACCACTGGTTGTCCTTCTTTCACATACCAAACAATTCGCTTTGCCAAAGCACCTGCAATTTGACGAAACAATACTTCAATTCCATTTGCATGTTGGATCACCGTTGTGGTTCTTTCGTTTTCAGTAGAACTTTTAGGATGCCAAGCCACCAAATATTTACCTGGATGGTATTTGAAATATTTAACAATGCCTGTTATTGGATTTCTGTTAACGTGCACATTAAATGGACTCATGAATACAGAAATTTGCAATCTTTTTCCTTTGAAATATTCTGGTTCTTCAACTTCTTCAATGACTACTACTTTTCCGTCTGCAGGTGAAATGACATGCGCAGCATTGATGGGTGTAATGACGCTCGGATTTCTAAAAAACTGAAGTATAATGACCAAAAATGCAATTGACAAAATCAACAATACATTGTGTAACCAGGTGGTATCAGGCAAAAAGTAATGTACAGGAAAATTAATTACTGCTAAAAATAAAAGTGTAAAAAAAATGGTCGCTTTCCCTTCTCTGTGTAACATATTTTGTTTGTTTATTATAGCCAAAAAGAGAACACGGAAGCCCATGTTCTCTTTTTGAAATATTCGTTCTTAAATTTTAAAGTCCAAATTTACCGCGTAGTTTTTCTACTTCGGCAACTTTTTCTATGGCCACAACATAAGCTGCAATACGCATACTGATATTGTATTTTTGAGAAGCGGCATATACCCCCTCAAAAGCAGTTTTCATAACACGGTCAGCCCTGCGGTAAACACGCTCTTCAGTCCAGAAATATCCCAATCTATTTTGTACCCATTCGAAATAACTGACCGTTACTCCACCTGCATTGGCCAAAATATCTGGAACAACCATAATGCCTTTTTTATTTAAAATTTCATCCGCACTTGCTGAAGTTGGGCCATTTGCGCCTTCAACAATTAATTTTGCCTTGATACGGTTAGCGTTCTCTTCAGTGATTTGGTCCTCCATTGCTGCAGGAACCAACACATCAACCTCTAATTCTAACAATTCAGCATTGGTAATTTTCTTACCCGCTTTGAAACCTTCAAGGGTTCCTTTGTTGCCATCACGGTATGCAATTGCTTCTTCTACATTGATACCATCTGGATTGTAGTATGCTCCACTCACGTCAGAAATAGCCACTACTTTCATGCCTTGAGAAGCCAACAATTTTGCAGAAATACTTCCTACATTACCAAAACCTTGAACGGCTGTAGTTGCGCCCACTGGGCTAATGCCTAATTTAGACAATGCTGAACGTGTAGAAACCATTACACCTCTACCAGTTGCTTCTACTCTACCCAAGGATCCACCCAATACAATGGGTTTACCAGTTACTACTGCAGGAGTTGAATGCCCTACCAATTTAGAGTATTCGTCCATCAACCAAGCCATTTCTTGAGGTCCTGTTCCCATATCAGGTGCAGGAATATCTTTATCTGGACCAAATACATTTACCATTAAATCGGTGTATGACCTGGTCAATCTTTCTAATTCACCTTTGCTCATGCTACGTGGATCGCATTTGATACCACCCTTACCACCACCATAAGGAATTCCAACTACTGCACATTTCCATGTCATCCATGCAGCTAAAGCTTTTACTTCGTCTAAATGAACATCCATTGAATAACGGATACCGCCTTTTGATGGGCCAAGGTTTGCGTTGTGCACTACCCTGAATCCTTCAAATACTCTTACCTTTCCGTCGTCCATGGTTACTGGAATATTTACTATTACTGCTTTTTGTGGAGCAATTAATACATTGTAATCGCTTTCATCGAGACCGATAATTTTTGCGGCTACATCAAAACGTTTTTTCATTGACTCGAATGGATTCTCCGAGCTGTGTTTAATCACATTGTCACCTGCCATTGCTTAGTTTTTTATATTGAAAATTTGACAAACTTAATTGAATTTCTGATAAATAACAGAAACTTTATATTAGATACTGAATAAGAGGTAAAAATAGACTGCTGGAACCGATAAAAAGATGCCATCAAAGCGATCGAGGAAGCCCCCATGTCCGGGTAAAAAAGTACCGCTGTCTTTGATGCCAATATTTCTTTTGAGCAATGATTCTACTAGGTCACCCATACTGCCAAATACCACTATCAAAGCTGCAACTACCATCCAATCTGTTCTGCTTAAATCATCCCAAAAATGGGCTATTACAACAGCAGCACCCACTGTTAAAAACAATGAACCAATCAAACCTTCCCAGGTTTTCTTAGGGCTGATGCGTTCAAATAGTTTATGTTTTCCTAATGCCCTTCCAGCCAAATACGCAAAGGTATCGCTGCACCATTGCAATATAAAAATTCCTAAGGGTAAGGTATAGCTATAACTCAAGGCATTGAAATAACCCAAATGTGCAAGCATACTCAGAGGAACTGAAATATACATAATACCCAATATCTGAAAGGCCAATGTTTCAAATTCATTTCCAGTATTTTCAAATAATTTCACGATGAATAGCAATGAAAAAACAGGGATCAAATGATAGAACCAAGCCAAGGACAAATCATTCTTGACCATCAAAGCAAACATCAAATTGATGATTGAACCCGCTATTACACCTAAATATTTTTCCAACCAAGATTTATCAGGAAGCATCAATTCATAAAATTCTAACAAACAAAGGAAATTGACCATAAACAACAAAGCCAAAAAACTCCAAGCATTGAACAAAGTGCCAACAAGCATGGCTGCCACAAACACGGTTCCAGTTAAAGTACGTTGCCAAAAATTATTCATTGTTTGCTTCATTAATACAATTCATTGCCTCTTCAACATCTTGTTTTTGACAATACACATAAGCCAAACCAAAACTCAAATACGAAGAATCAATTTTATTTACAATGATGCTGATTATTCCAACATCCTCCAATTTGTTTTTTACCACCTCTGCTTCAAAAGTGTATGGTGTGCTGAACACAATTTCCCAATTATTCATCAAACAACTGCCTGAATTGTAATTTTTGCTGTCTGTAAAAAAACAAAGCAATACCAAGCATACTCAATATTGTTAAAACAATTGGAAACTGGTAATCATCTTTGAAGAAACTGATTTCAGGATATTGTTGAGCCAAGACAAACAATGACAAAGCCATGGCATTGTTTACAAAATGAGCCAATACTGAAACCCAAATATTGCCAGAATACAAATACAAATATCCCAAACCAGCGCCCAATACCATTCTTGGAATGAAGCCATAAAATTGACCATGTATTCCACTAAAAATGATGGCAGAAAACCAAATGGCCAAATGGTTATTGTAAAAACAAATTCTTGTAAAGTTTTGCAAAACCCCTCTGAAGAAAAACTCTTCTGCAATGGCTGGAAGTACGGCAACCACTAATAAATTGAGCATAAAACCTGAAGTAGAATTGGTTTGGATTAGAATTTTAGTGATGGCTTCTGCCTGGTCTTCTATTGCACGCAAACTTGCTTCCAATGTTTTGAACTGCTCTGGAAAACTAAAAGATTGATTCAACACATTCAACCAACTGATAAATGGCATGGCCACCACTATCATCACTGGCGCTAACAGCAAATAATACCTTTTAAAGGGTTGTACTAATCTAATAAAATGAACGGCATTTCTTCTGATTGCATTTGGAAACAACAATGCAGGAATTAAAAAGGTACCTATAGAACCAGCGAATGCCTGAAAAAACAAAAGCGCATTTCTTGATTGTTCCGTTTGGGTGGCTGAGTCTAAAGTTTGTGTCAGTTGTATCAAATCGATTCCTGTAGCCCATTTCATGACAAACACGCCTACCAGCGAAAAAATAGAGGTAAATACCAGTACCATTCCTGCCAAAATGAGTAATCTTGAAAAGAAAAACAGAAATCTGTTACCGTTTAAAAAATTGGTTTCAGTCATCTTTGTATATTTGTTGCGCAATATACGCAAGCTATAGTGGTAAAAATTGGAAAAATTGAATTAGGGGATTTCCCTTTGTTGTTGGCTCCCATGGAGGATGTAAGTGATCCGCCTTTCAGGGCAGTATGTAAAGATGCGGGTGCAGACCTCATGTATACAGAATTTATTTCGTCTGAAGGCTTGATTCGAGATGCCATCAAAAGCAAAAAAAAGCTAGACATATTTGATTACGAGAGACCTATTGGCATTCAAATATTTGGTGGTGATGAAGAGGCCATGATGCTCTCAGCTAAAATTGTAGATGCAACTGGCCCTGATTTATTAGATATCAATTTTGGATGTCCAGTCAAAAAAGTGGTATGTAAAGGAGCGGGAGCTGGAATTCTAAAAGATGTCCCCAAAATGATTCAGCTCACCAAAGCAGTTGTTCAATCAACTTCTTTACCCGTTACTGTTAAAACCAGATTGGGATGGGATGAAAGCAATATCAATATCATGGAGGTGGCAGAAAGATTGCAAGATGTAGGCATTCAAGCACTAACTATTCATGGTAGAACAAGGGCGCAAATGTACAAAGGCGAAGCCAATTGGTCTTGGATTGAAAAAGTAAAAAATAACCAAAGAATTCAAATTCCAATTTTTGGGAATGGGGATATCGACTCCCCAGAAAAGGCCTTGATATACAAAAACACTTATGGCGTAGATGGCATCATGATTGGCAGAGCAGCCATAGGCTATCCTTGGATTTTTAATGAAATCAAACATTATTTCAAAACTGGTGAAATATTGGATCAACCTACAATTCAAGAAAGAGTAAAGGTGTGTAAAAAACATTTACTCAAATCGGTTGAATGGAAAACAGAAAGACCTGGCTTATTAGAGATGAGACCACACTACAGCCAATATTTCAAAGGCCTTGATCATTTCAAAGAATTCAGAACCCAATTGGTAAGTAGTTTAGATTTAAATGAAATTCTAGCAATTCTTCAACAAATTGAAACTCATTATTTGGCGATTGAAACTCTTGCTATTTAAGTTTTTCTAACCAATCGGTTATTGCTTGAATCACTTCAAAAGAAACATTGTTTGGCTGCATATATTCAGCTGGATTAGGCACACCTTCAGCTTTCAAAAACAAGTGATTTAAACCTGGAAATGATTGGTATGAAATATTCTGTTTGTTTTGCAAACAGTTTTTCCAAACCTGAAAATCTTTCATTGTAACTTGGTAATCACGCTCACCCTGTAAAACCAAAATCGGTTGCTTAATTTTTTGAACCATTTTTTGAGGTTCGTAATTTGCTAAATATCTCCAATAATTGAGGGTATATGGAGGCATTACTTCTTGGTTTGATTTAAGGTTCATCACTTGCTTGCTGCAAGAATTGTGCATGCGTTTTAGCACTTCATCAATTCTTTGTTCATCTGCGTTTTGAGTAGCATCTATACTTGTCAAATAATGTATTTGTTCAATGGCCAATTCTGGAATTTCACGCAAGGTGCCAGCCAAAGATATAAATCCTGCAATGCCTTTGATGTTTTTATTGAGGTAAGGAATCAAATAGCCTCCTTGGCTATGTCCAAGTATAAATATTTGTTTAGGATCGATATCGGCTCTTCCTTTTAATTGAGCAACTATCTCTTTAAGATCCTTTAAGTATTCTGATTCAATGGTAAATTTTTCATTCAATGAATCATTTTGTAAAAGCTGATTTTGGTATTGAAGGGTTCGTTTATCGTATCTAAAAACGGCTATTCCATTACAAGCTAATCCCCAAGCTAAATCTTTATAAATTTTATTGGGGCCTATGCTCAAGTCTTTGTCTACTGGGCCTGAACCTGGAACAATGACTACTATAGGGCTTGAAGTTTTTGAAATGGGTAAAGTAAGAATGCCATTTCCAGGAAATTGTTCTCCTCCAAACTTGAGCTTTCGTTCTTCAAATTTTTCAGGATTAACATAGTCTGCTGGTGTATATGAGATTTTACCTGGAGATAAAAACAAACCTGCAACTTTGTAAACAGAATCAAAACTTACAGACAAAACCAATGCTGACTTATTTGTAACTATTGGCATGCGCACCAATGTTAAAGACTTTATTTTTCCAATTGATTTTTCTTTTGTTTCTATTGGGTTTCCAAACATCATTTGTATTTGTCCCCAAGTTGCTTCCAATTGTTCTGCATTCAAAGACCTAGACATTTCAACATCAAATTCTTTGTGAATGGCATTGAATTTTTCTTGAACAAACCAACTATAAATACTATCTGTTTTGGCACTTACAATTGAGTTTTCTTGTGCATTTACAATAGAAGAAACTCCTATCAAGAATAAGAATAAGCTGATTTTTAATTTTGCCATTTTAATTTAAAAGCAATAAAAAAAGCCACTTGCGTGGCTTTTTGTTAGGCATCTTTTTTGAACCAAGATTTACAATTTCCATCAGGACTTACAGGACCTTTTATCAATTGACAAGCTCCGCATCCTGAACCATCTTCTGCAGCTTTAAAGAACCTACAGTTTAGGCAATTTTTATCGGTCTCGGTTGACAATGCAACATAGCTAACAGATTCTCTTTGTTTGATATCTGCTTCGCTCAATCCAGATAAATCATTGCAATCTGCTGCTGGTTTTGCTGCGTTTGCATCTGCTGCTTCCGAATTTGCATTTGCATTTTCAGTGGCAGCTGGTTTTGGATCTTCACCACATGCAGACAATACCAAAGTTGAGGATGCTGCTGTAATGGCAAATACTTTTAAAAAATCTTTTCTTTTCATCGCTGTAAAATATTTACATCGAAATTAAAGAATGCACACGAAAAATTTCAATTAAGAAACAATTTAGATTTCATCTACATAACTAAAACAAAACTATTTAAGTTTTGCTTTGGCTGTTGAAGAAGAAGGAGGAGACATACCTTTCAAAGTGTTGATTAAATCTGTTTGAGATTCAACCAGTCTTTTTAAGTACTCAACTTCTTGTTCTAAACTTTTAATTTTCTCTTTTGAAACTGAATCAGAGCCCCCTTTGTAAGTGAATACGCCAAGGTCTTCTGTAGATTGAGTTAACACATCGATGTCCAGGCCAAGCACATCGCATATTTTTTTGAGCGTGTAAAAGTTTACTTTACCAGTCTGCTCAATGCTGGAAATGAGTGGGCGGGTTTTGTTAATCCTTTCGGCTAACTCCGCCTGGGTAATCTTACGACTGATTCGAGCAACTTTTATTCTTAAGCCTAAATGCATGGCCAAAGATTAAAATTTAGTTACTTTCATTGAACCAATATTAGTTACTTGCAGATATATTTACAAGCCAATTCATAATCATTATGCTAATATTACTTAAATATTACATAATCAGGCAAAAAACCATGAATTATGGGGCAAATTTTAATCTGCAAAATCAAATCCAATTTTGAGGTATAATTTTGCATCCGCAGGCATCTCATCTGCCGTTTTTGATGCTCTTAAATGTCCCAAACGAACAATCAGAAGGTTTTTTGCTGGAACATAAAAAATATATTGTCCTAAAATCCCTCTCGCATAAATTACTTGTAAACCTTTGAAATTGGCCAACCACCATTGATAGCCATAATAATCAACTCTATCACCTGCAGTGTTCTTAATCATTGAAGGGTCAATAGATTCTTTAACAAAACCTGAATCAATGATTTGTTCCCCATTCCAATTTCCCATTTGCATCATTAACTTTCCTATACGCGCAAAATCTCTTGCGGTTGCATAAAAGCAACAACTTACTTTTTCCATTCCATCAGGCATGTCTGTGCCCCATTGTGCAGGAAATTCAGAACCTATTTTTGACCATAATTCTTTTGAAGCAAATTCTGAAACACTGCTTCTACAGCACTTTTTAAGCAACATACCAAGCAATTGGGTATCTCCCCCTTTGTATTTAAATAAAGTGCCTGGCGCCTCCACCACTTTTGGACTTAAAACAGTTGCATTGACATCATTGCCATAATATGCTTTTGCGGGCCAAGCAAAAGGGCTATTGTAGGTCTCATTAAAGTCTAAACCTGATGCCATCCACAACAAATGTTTGATTTGAATATTTTTAAATTTTTCTGGGTTTAATTCTGGAAGATATTTGCAAATTGGGTCGTTTACACTTGAAATTAAATTTTTCTTCAAGGCAATTCCAATGAGGATGGATTGAATTGATTTTGCCATAGAAAAAGAATTGCTGAGTACACCTATTCCCCCTTCATCCTTATATTTTTCGTAAAGTATACTGTCGTTCTGAATGACCAATAAAGCTGTAGTTTTGTATGCATCGACGCTACGCTCTTGTGTTGAATCGAGTGTAATTTTGGCATATCGAACAGATTTCATCCATTCTTGCATTTTACCGTTAGCTACCATTGTACTTGGGAATTCATTGAGGTCATTGATGACAGGTCCTGACCTACCCTTTAATACTGTCAATTGAAGCAATTTGTTGATATATCCATAACCCGATACATACAATCCAAGCTCTATTAAAAGAAGCAAGATCAATAAAAAGCCTAAAACATTTCTAATAAATTTCATTTCTAAAATATATAAAAATTTCAGGTAAAAAAAAAGCTGAACACAAGGTTCAGCTTTTCTGATATTTTCAGATAGAATTTTAGTAATCCATGCCCATACCACCTGGCATTCCAGCTGGCATAGCAGGTTTCTCTTCTTTTTCTTCTGCCAAAATACATTCTGTTGTTAGAATCATAGAGGCAACAGAAGCAGCATTTTGCAAAGCAACACGGCTCACTTTAGTAGGATCAATAACACCAGCAGTAATTAAGTTCTCGTAACCTTCTGTTCTTGCATTATAACCAAAATCGGCTTTGCCTTCTTTTACTTTGTTTACTACTACAGAACCTTCACCACCAGCATTGGCAACAATTTGACGAAGTGGTTCTTCCAAGGCTCTTTTGATAATTGAAATACCCGTTGTTTCGTCTTCATTTACTCCTTTTAAGTTTTCTAAAGTTTCTACTGCACGGATGTAAGCTACGCCTCCACCTGCAACAATACCTTCTTCAACTGCAGCACGGGTTGCATGCAATGCATCGTCAACACGGTCTTTCTTTTCTTTCATTTCAACTTCTGTAGCAGCACCAATGTAAAGCACAGCAACACCACCCGCTAATTTAGCCAAGCGCTCTTGCAATTTTTCTTTGTCATAATCAGAGGTTGAAGATTCAATTTGCGCCTTGATTTGTGCTACTCTTGCTTTGATGTCTTCCGATTTTCCAGCACCATTGATAATGGTTGTATTGTCTTTGTCAATGGTTACTTTTTCTGCTCTACCTAAATAAGTGATATCGCAATTTTCTAATTTATATCCACGCTCTTCGCTGATTACAGTTCCACCAGTTAAGATGGCAATATCTTCTAACATGGCTTTTCTACGGTCTCCAAATCCTGGTGCTTTCACAGCAGCAATTTTCAATGAACCACGAATTTTATTGACAACCAAAGTAGCCAAAGCTTCACCTTCAACATCTTCAGCAATGATTACCAAAGGTTTTCCAGTTTGAACTACCGCTTCTAAAATTGGCAACAATTCTTTCATGTTGCTTACTTTCTTGTCATAAATCAAGATATAAGGCGCGTCTAAATCTGCTTCCATTTTGTCTGCATTGGTAACAAAGTATGGAGACAAATATCCTCTGTCAAACTGCATACCTTCAACTGTTTTTACTTCAGTTTCTGTTCCTTTAGCTTCTTCAACAGTAATGACTCCCTCTTTGCCCACCTTATGCATTGCATCTGCGATCAAAGTTCCAATCACTTCATCATTGTTTGCTGAAATAGTTGCAACCTGACGAATTTTTTCGTTGTCATCACCAACTTGTTGCGACTGTTTCTTTAAGCTATCAACAACAGTTTCAACAGCTTTGTCAATCCCTCTTTTCAAGTCCATTGGGTTTGCACCGGCTGCTACGTTTTTAATGCCTGCAGTTACAATTGCTTGAGCCAAAACAGTTGCGGTAGTTGTTCCATCACCTGCAATGTCAGCGGTTTTGCTAGCAACTTCTTTAACCATTTGCGCACCCATGTTTTCAATTGGGTCTTTCAATTCAATTTCTTTGGCAACTGAAACTCCGTCTTTCGTAACTGAAGGAGAGCCAAATTTTTTGTCAATTACCACATTACGTCCTTTTGGACCCAAAGTAACTTTTACAGCATTGGCCAAAGCATCAACACCTCTTTTTAATCCGTCACGGGCATCTACGCCGTATGATATTTTCTTTGTCATAGTTTGTTTGATTTATTAAATAATTGCAAAAATGTCTGATTCACGCATGATCAAATAGTCTTTTCCCTCAACGCTGATTTCTGTACCAGCATATTTACCGTACAATACAGTGTCTCCAGCTTTCACTGTCATAGGCTCATCTTTTTTTCCATTACCTACTGCTACTACTGTTCCACGTTGTGGTTTTTCTTTTGCTGTGTCTGGAATGATAATTCCACCTGCTGTTTTTTCTTCTGCAGTTGCAGGTTCTACTAGAACTCTGTCTGCCAATGGTTTAAGATTTACTGACATATTTTTAATTGATTAATTAGTTTTAAATAGGTACGAGAAGGGGTCAATCTTTATGCCAATGCAATTTTGCTGACACTTTTTCCTGTAATTCTTATTTTTGACTGGTTAAAACTGAAAAATAGGCATAATTAGGGTGCAACCAAAAAGCCATAAATTTTGACTTTACGAATGAGTAGCAATGAGACAATCTGAACAAGACATGATTCTAGGCTGTATCAAAGGGAATTTGAGCAGTCAGAAGCAGTTGTATGAACAATTCGCTGGCAAAATGCTTGCAGTTTGTATGCGTTATGCCAAAGACAGAGCGGAGGCGGAAGACATGTTACAGGAGGCTTTTTTGAAGGTTTATCAAAATATATCAAAATTTAAAAATGAAGGTAGCTTTGAAGGTTGGGTCAGAAGAATCATGGTATTTAGTGCTATCAATTACTACAAACAAAGAAGCCGTAAATTCAAAGAAGATTTAGACCAACCCCATTTGGATCTTGGATATAACGAAGAAATTATTGACAGCATATCTGCCAAAGAAATTTTAGCATTGGTTCAACAAATGCCTGAGGGCTATCAGCTTATTTTTAATTTGTTTGCTATTGAAGGCTTTTCGCATAAAGAAATTGCTGCAAAATTAGGTATTGCCATTGGTACCAGTAAATCGCAGTATGCAAGGGCAAAAGTTTATATGCAAAACTTATTAGCCAAACACAATCAAATTCGTTTAAAACCCCATGAAGATGCAAGATAATTTTGAAGAACATATCAAAGAGAAATTATTGGGCAATTCATTGACGCCAAACGAAAATGTATGGAATCAAATTGAGCATGAACTGCGTAAAAAAGATGGTTTTGAAATTAAGCTCAAGCACAAAACTGATGAATTAGTTTTGGGCAATTTAAATCCCACTATTTGGCAACAAATAGAAGCACAATTAAACAAGAAACGAAGACGAAGAGTCTTGCTATGGTTGGTTTTAGCAATAGGAACTGCCAGTGCAAGCATATTGGCCTTGTCAAAATTTGAAGCCGCAGAAAAAGATGTGATAGTTGAGCAAAAAACAAAACCAATTCAAAAAACTAAACTTGAATCCAAGCAAAGTATTGCGCACAATTCAATTAATTCTATTAATAAAACTCAAGAGAAATCAGAACATTCAAAAATTAAATCAACCATTGAAATAGAGGAGTTAGCTCCAGTCAAATTTGAAAAAAAAGCAAAAAGAATCACGCAATCAAAAACAGAAAAAACCGAGATACAATCCCCTGTTTTGGAGGTATTAGAAAACGCAATAGTAAAAACAGAAAATACAGTAACAGCTGAAAATAAAGTTCAACAAAACACTGTTACGACAGCGCTTTCGCCATCAGTAAAAAAGGAAAGCAATACAATAGAACTTGTTAAGGAAATTAAAATTCCAGAAATTAAAAACAATGTTGTTAAAACTGATTCTGTAGCTGAAAAATTGAATTTTAAAGCCAATACTTACCGAAAACAAAACGAGAAAGAATTTGGAAATTGGGCAATCATTATTGGTTTAGGGTTTAATTATACGGGGATGCAATTGTTGGCTAACAATCAAACCAATTTAACTCAACGCAAAGGCATTGAAAGTCCTTCAATTGAATGGAATGCCAATTTATTGGTGAACCGTCAAATAACAAAAAAATGGAGTATGTCAACAGGTTTGGGAATTACCCATTTCAAACAAAACCTCAATTTCAATAAAACTCCTGCAAAAGGAAGCATTGTTCATCCGCTCAATGCCAACAGTTATATTTACGGTTCCGATTCAATTGGCATTGGAAACCAAAATGCATTGGAAAACCGCTATACATTTTTAGAGCTACCATTCAACCTCAACTACCAATTCAAACAAAACAATCTATTGAGCTGGCAATTGCAGCTTGGATATTCATTGGGTATTTTATACCATGTAGATGCTTACCATTTAGACCCAAATAATATTGGATTGGTGATTGTGAACAGTACTGATAATTTCCCAAATTTCAATGCTGCGCATTTCGTTTCCATTGCACCCAAAATGGAATACCAACTAAAAAGAGGACTCGACATAGGTGTTCAATTGAAGGGAAAAACAAGCCTCAATTCAATCATTCAGGAGCAAAGCTGGATACAGCAAAAACCCTATTTAATAGGCTTAGAAATTAGCATGAAAAAAAGGTTTTAAGATTTCTTTCTCAAGCCAAAAACCAAAGCTAAAATACCCGCAAAAATGGCGGCTTTGAAAAGCATCTTCAAAAACTGCGTTTGTTCAAATGCTTGGCCTTTGATATAAAAGCTAATGATTGAACTGATGACAGCATAGAGAAAAAAAAGCTTCAAAAAGCGCAAAAAGATTGCCTCCATTTTGAATTATTGACCTGTGATTTGATTGGCCATTAATACAGCTTGGTAAGCATTGACTACCCCACCTGTTTTACAAAGCTCGCTTAGTTTCACTTTCTTTTTAGTACCGGGTGTTTTTACTTTTTTAGGATAGACAACTGCTGTTTTTAAAATGATATCTTTTACTTGAACTGCGGTAAGTGTAGGATAATATGACCTTAACAATGCTGCTAAGCCAGCAACAACAGGAGATGCCATACTGGTACCACTCATTTCTTCGTATTTGTTATCTGGCATGGTTGAAAGGATGTCTTCACCTGGCGCAAATACATCTACTTTATTTTTACCAAAATTTGAAAAGCTAGCTGGCAATTCTTTTCCTTTTTTCCATGAGGAAGCACCCACTTCAATCCAATTGCTTACTGTTTCAGTTATACCCATCAAATAAGGTGTTGGAAAATTGTTATTGGTTTCTAAATCTTTAGCATCATTGCCTGCCGCATGTACCAATAATACATCTTTTGATGCAGCGTATTGAACTGCTTCATCTATCCATTTTTTATGTGGGGAAAAAGATTTACCAAAACTCATATTGATGACTTTGGCCCCATTGTCAACAGCATAACGAATTGAATTGGCAATGTCCTTGTCTCTTTCATCCCCATCTGGAACGGCTCTCAATGTCATTATTTTGGCCTGAGGGCAAACACCCTTTACGCCTATTTCGTTGTTTGCATTTGCACCAATGATACCCGCCACATGGGTTCCGTGTTCAGGACCTGGACCATTTACTTTGTTGTTTCCGTATTGAGCATTTGTATTGTCGTCATCATTGTCACCAACTATGGTTCTTGGATTGAAGGCAGGATTCAATTGGTAGTTGATGGCTTTGTCAAAATATGAATTGGCCTCAGCAATTTGTTTTTGAATAGGCGAGTTTTTCTTACCCCCTGTTTTTGCAATTTGTTTCAAAAGCATTTTGGCAAAGATGTCTAAGCCTTTTGCATTCTTGATTGATTTTATAGCATCTAAACTTGGATTTTCAGAACCTAAAACAAGTCTGAGCGAATCCATTCTTTGGGTTAGCTGAGTATAAGTAAATGCGTTTTTCTTGAATTTTTGGGCAGTTGTTTCATAATGATTTTTGGCTGCTTCAAATTCTCTAAAAAGTGCAGTATCAACTTGGTGAATTTTGACCAAACTATCATAAATAGGCTTTAGTTTTACATAAATGCGAACACTTTCATACGTATCAACATCTACATTCCCTTCTTTGCCTCCAATAAAATTCCATCCATAAACATCATCTACAAAACCATTGGCGTCATCGTCTATTTGGTTGTCGGCTATTTCTTTTGAATTGATCCATAACTGAGTATTCAGATCTTCATGTTTGATATCAGTTCCTCCGTCTATTACAGCAACTACAACAGCTTGTCCTTTTTTGTTTTGAAGCAACTCATTGAAAGCTTTGTCGCTTGAAATACCCCAAACCTTGTTCGCTTTTGGGTCTAAATGGTGCCAATTGGCTGGTGCAGATTTTTGAGCCGAAACACTCGCAACTGCAAACAATAATGAAAATAAACTTAAGAATTTATGCATGTTTAGAAGGGAAAATAAAACTTAAATAGAGATTGGAATTAATCTCTGATATCAACTATGTACTCTACTAAATCAGGACTAGGACCTGTAATTTTTACCAAGCCCTTTTTCCCTTTTCTAGTCAAAACAAAAATATTGTCTCTTTTATTAGATATTGATTCGTAAACAGGCTCCAATAGCAATTCACCTTGTTCGTTGATTAAACCAACCAATAAGCCAACTTCTACCCTTGCTATTCCTTTTTCAAAAGGCATGATATTGTCAAATTCTGGCTTGATGACTTCCTCGCCAGTAGGATCTATATAGCCAACTTTGCCAGCCTTCACAACCTTTGCCTTTCCGTTTTTAAACGGATAAATGACATCGTAGCCTTTTAATAATTTACCGCCAACTCTTTTTTGAGCATTGGCATCAGATACAGATATGGTTAACAAAAACCCTAAGAATACAATAGATAAAGCTTTCATAAAGAAGCGAATTTATAATAAATCGACAAAAATCAAATTTATTACGAAAAATAGAGCCTAAAATATTGCTTTAGTGAATGATATTGATGATTTTTATAGCATGAAAGCCAATCAAAGAAATGCCTCTTATTTGTTGAGTTTGATACCTGGCATGGTTTGCTTTACCGGAAACTACCTCGGAAATTGGTTTACGGCAAGCAATATCATTTTCTCAATTTTGATTCTTGGTGTATTTGAATGGATTTTGCCAGCAAATACAGAAAACGAAAACAGTAACCAAGACAATGCTTTACCTGAAATGATTTTGCTCTTACACATACCACTTCAGATTGCATGTGTGTTTGGACTTTTAAATGGCATTTTCAATCAAGCATATACTGGGATTCAAATGGTATTGGCGGCATTGAGTACTGGCATTTTATCTGGAACTTCCGCGGTGGTTGTTGCCCATGAGTACATTCACAGAAAAAATAAATTGAAAAAAGCATTGGGATTGTTGCTGCTTTTTAGTGCAGGCAATGTTTATTTTTATACAGCACATCTTAAAATTCACCACAAATGGGTTGGAACTGATAAAGACCCAGCTTCTGCTAAATTAAATGAAAACGTATATGCCTTTTTTGTTCGCTCGGTATGGGGCCAAATTAAGGAGTCATTCCTATTAGAGAAAAAGCAAAATTCTAAACTCAATGGGCTTGTTCTTCAATTCATTATTCAGCTGTTATGGCTAGTTATACTTTACATGACAATAGGTTATTGGGCTATCATTGCTTGGTTGATTCATTCAATTACTGCAGCCTTTTTATTAGAATATGTAAATTATGTGGAACATTATGGCTTGAGCAGACAAGCGAATGAACGGGCAACCGAAATGCACAGTTGGGATTCCAATCAACCCGTGAGCAGGTTTTTCTTAATTGATTTGAGCAGGCATGCCGACCACCATTATTATGCTTCAAAGCCTTACCATACGCTTAATTCATACCCAAATGGAAACAAATTACCTTCGGGGTATGCGGGTTTATTTTTTGTAGCTATTTTTCCTCCTTTGTGGTACAAACTCATTCATCCAAGAATAAGTAAACTTTAAATTTATACCTTTGCCACATGCTTGATAAATTTGGAATTGCAAAAAGAATTGCAAAAGAATTAAAAGATGGATATTATGTAAACCTGGGAATTGGCATTCCAACCTTGGTTGCCAATTATGTTCCTGAAGGGATAGAAGTGATTTTACAATCTGAAAATGGCTTGTTGGGCATTGGCCCCTTTCCTTTTGAAGGAGAGGAAGACCCCGATTTAATCAATGCAGGAAAACAAACTGTAACCACTTTAAAAGGCTCCTCATTTTTTGATTCAGCCATGAGCTTTGGCATGATCAGAAGTGGACGTGTGGACTTAACCGTACTCGGAGCAATGGAAGTTGCAGATAACGGAGATATTGCCAATTGGAAAATTCCTGGTAAAATGGTGAAAGGCATGGGCGGAGCCATGGATTTGGTTGCTTCTGCAAAAAATATCATTGTAGCCATGCAGCATGTAAATAAAGCAGGTGAATCTAAATTATTACCCGCATGTAGCTTGCCTATAACGGGCTTGGCTTGTGTTAAAAAAGTAGTAACTGAATTGGGTGTTTTTGATATAGACCATAGAGGTTTTGTATTGCTTGAAAGAGCGCCCGGTGTAAGTGTTGACTATATCAAAGAAAAGACTTTAGGAAGATTGGTAGTAGAAGGTGAAATACCTGAAATGGAATTATAAATAGAAAGCCCGCAGCAAGCTGCGGGCTTTCTATTTTAAGACGTCTAAAATTTACAATACTCCGATTTCTTTCAATACATTGTTCATGTTGCGAACTGCATCTGCACTTTTAGCAAATGCTTCCTGCTCTGCAGCATTTAAATGATAATCTACAATTTTCTCCCAACCGTTTTTACCAATTGTAACTGGCACACCTAAACAAATATCAGATTGTCCGTATTCGCCGTTTAAACTTACGCAGCAAGGCATAATTCTTTTTTGGTCACGCACAATGCTTTCAACCAATAAAGCTGAAGCAGCACCTGGCGCATACCAAGCAGATGTTCCTAATAATTTAGTCAAAGTAGCACCTCCAACCATGGTCGCATCGCTGATTTCTTTTAATTGATCAGCAGCTAAGTATGAAGAAACTGGAATGCCATTCAAAGAGG
>Ga0209400_1000701_pt1 | contig 28936 bp, 28 predicted proteins | sample M_130807_EF_Meta_FD_187313 | JGI IMG/M metagenome (GOLD analysis project Ga0209400, IMG submission 187313) | Freshwater microbial communities from Lake Montjoie, Canada to study carbon cycling - M_130807_EF_MetaG (SPAdes) (version 2) | ecosystem: Environmental > Aquatic > Freshwater > Lake... | reverse complement strand
TTGGTATGACTGTCCAAAATCTGTCAGTGAAATGAACGTAAATAACAAAAGTGTGATCATAGTTTTCATAATCTTAGTTTTAATTAAGTTTTTACTTTATAGTCGTTGTCATGGTTTTCCTATAACGGTTTGCAGCTACAAGAAGTTGGCGATTTCGGAGACGAAAACTGTCTGCCACCACTGAACTTGATACGAAGCACAAAGCTTCATTTAACCACTGAACCGCCAATTTCTTGTAGGTGCTGTTATAGGCTGGTTTATTTAAATGAGAGGACTGCTTTTTCAAAAGGAATTATTCAGTTTAGGAAGTCTTTTGTTTTTCTTGTAATACTTATAAAGCAAAAGAGCTTCAATAAAAGCTGGCGGCTCTCCAGTTTTTGAATACATGATGTAGAAATCCAATTTTTCAACATTATTGTCAATCATATAATTACGAACATAGTCGTTAGTTTGGATGTCTTTTTTCGTGACTTTATTTTTTCCTCTAGATGCTAAAAGTCTATTTTGAACCGAATGGTCACCAGGAGTGCCGTCTGTTTTAATTTTCCCAGCCATACCGATGTAAACTATTTCATTAGTTGCGGTATTAAGCCAAATGTAAACACCGAATTTTTTTTCAACGCTTTTTCTTATTTCTTTATTGAACATTTTCCTACCGTTTTCAGTCGAAAATATTTTTTTTTCAATAACAAATTCAATTATTGGCTCCTCAATGTATGGTTCAATAATTTTTTTTAATTCTTCAATTGTCATCTATTAATTTATTTGTCATCCAATAACTCAATTTGTGATTTCACATAATCAATAAATTGAATGATTTTTTCATCAGAATTACTTTTTAAAATAATTTCCAAAGGCTTACTTTCGATAAGAAAACCATTGAGTTCAAAAGCTTTGTTAATAGCTTGACCATACAAGCACCAAATGTCTGTGGCGCGTTTAATTAATTCATCTTTTTCCATATAAATCTTTTATTTATTTGAAATCAACTTGTTTTTTTCTTTAGTTAAAATCATCAACACTGTTAAAATTCCAATTAGAGAAAAAATTAAATCCCAATAATCAAAACAACGACAAGACAGCCAAGACTGAAATATTTCAATAGCTATTGGTGCAATCATTAGTGTTTTATTGAGCTTCAAATAAGCTATTAAAAAACAAAATATAATCGCTCCATACAACGATGAGAGATGAAAAACTAAATAATTAAAAAATGCGTATTTATGAAATACCTCTGTTAATTGTAGTATTTCATTAATTACCCAAAGCGTTGTTGTTATTATTACTATTCTGCGTATCAATTAGATTAAGATTAAAGTCATTCCGGGTTATACTTATAGAATTTATGTCGTTTATTGCTTGCGCATAAACTTTTTCGAAATCTTTCATTTCAGTAGTTCTGGCTTTCTGAGATAACCAAACTCCTATAACAATACCTGCTATATCAATAGCTAAACTTAAACCAACTGTGCTATTTGTGTCTCCATACTCTGCTTGAACTTGTTGAACTCTTACAAAATAGAAAATTGTTCCAGCGACAACAGTAATACCTGCTAATGCCATGGCGTTTTTTTGTTTTTTCTTTGCTTCTTCAAGAGCAGATTTAGCTTCAGGGTTGTCAAAATGTTTTGGTAATGTTTCTTTAAAAAGTTTATTAAGTAAATCAAATATTTTGTGATTAGACAAACCAATTATTTTCATAAATGCAACAAACTCACCAACTTCTTGAATTGAATTCGGGTCATTAAGTAACTTTTGAATATTCTCAGCTTCTGAAACGCTAAATTTTTTCAAACGAGCTACTAATTGTTCACGTTGCTTATTGTAAAGATAAATTACGGAATCTTTCCAAGAATCCATAACAACATTGAAATTATTACGTAGATTACTATCTTCAATTTTATCTTCAAGGGTGCCACATAAGTGGATTATTGGTGTTGATAAATATGTTTGAGATAAAGCAGAAGTGTATATACTATTACCTAATAATTCTAATTCTTTAGCTTTTAAATGAGATTGCATAGCATAAGATGCACCCCCAGCAATTAAAGCCCCGCCAACTATATTAGAACCAATACTTTTATCTTTACCAGTAAACATTGATCCTACGATTGCGGTAGTAATACCTCTGCTTTTTGCCTTCTCTGCTTCTTTTTTCTGGCGGAGCGCTTCTTCCACAGCTAGAACACATTTCTTAATTATTACAGCGTGTCGATAAGCTAAACATCCTGCAATCGCAACTTTATACTTAAGTATATTGTCTGTCGTTCTCATTGCCCGACTTAAATATTCGTCAATTGTTAATGAATTAAAATGTTCGTCTTCCACATATGCTATTTCAGAAAAAGCTTTACCTAACCAAGCAGATGGAAATTGAGAATCAATTTCAATTGCAGCATCAAACATATTTTTGGCTTTTTGATAATCACCTGTTACTAATGATGAAATTGCCAAATCCATTTTTGATTGATATGTTGGATTTGAATTAACGAAATCAGTTTCGAGATACTTAGAGAATTTTAAAAGGTCTTTCATTTTTTTTAATTTTTTTTATATACCTACTCGTATGGTTTTTCGGTTACACCCCGTTTTTTTAATGGTTTCTGGTCTCCATTTATAAGTTTGCAATTTACAAAACTTGCCTATAACTTACTTATAACCTTACCAAAAGTACTTCAAGCGGTTATAAATGTGTTGTATTGGTATACTAATGGTAACTTCTATAAATATAGAAAAAACCATTTATAAATCATCAAAAGGCGAACGAATTTGCTGCAGGTTTCTCGTACTTACGTGGGTGTAAATCTCGGTGGTCCGCGAACTCGAATGCCCCAACAATTCCTGTATGTAGCGCAGGTCCGTTCCGCTTTCAAGAAGATGCGTGGCATAGCTGTGTCGTAGCCAATGCAAGCTTACGTTTTTATGTATTTTGGCTTTTGCTACACTTTGTTTAAGCACTTTTGCTAAGCTCATTTCAGAATATTTAGTATTGGAAAATTGTCCTTCAAAAAGCCAGTTTTTCGGCTTATACGCTTTGTAGTATTCACGCAACATGTCAACGATCTTGTCGCTGATCGGAACCACGCGGTCCTTTTTTCCTTTGGACTGTCGTATAAACAGCAAATTGCGATCCGATAAAACGTCTTTTAAGGTTAGGTTAAGTAACTCGCTTCTTCGCAAGCCACAGGCATATATTAAACTCAACATGGCGCGATGCTTTAGATTCACGGGTGCTTCAATGATAGCCTTAACTTCGGCCTTACTTAGTACATTAGGTAGCCGTTTTTCCCTGCGAGGACGTTGGATGTTGTCTAGGTCCATAAACCGATTGAAGCGATTTCGGTAAAAGAGCTTAATGGCATTGATCACTTGGTTCTGGTAACTCGCTGAAAGATTTTTTTGAAGAATATATTCGGTATTGAATTCAATAATGTCCTCAATGCTTAATCTTTCCGGCTCCTTGGTTTGATGAAAGCGAAAAAAAACCTCAAGCGCATCTGTGTAGGTTTTGATGGTATTTGGACTGTAGCGTCGGTAGGTTAAGAAGTTTTTAAATTGGGTGATGTGTGCTGTAGTGTTCATATTGTTATTTTTTAAATCCGATTCGATCTCTTTGTTGTTGCTGCGTTTTCTTTTGATCTTTCTGAATCAGAAAATTCAGTGCCTGCTCAATGTCGGAGAATTTCTGACCGTATTGTTTTTCCAATGTATTCAGGCGTTCGGTCAGTTCATGGTGATTCAATGCCCATTGACGCATGACCACAAAAGCCCGCATGATGGAGATGCTGGTATTAACTGCCCGCGTTGAATTTAATACAGCACTAAGCATAGCGACCCTTGTTCTGTGAAGGCAAAGGGTAAATATTTTGGAAAGTTCCCTTTCCCATGGTTAAACATCACAATTTGTGATCTTATAGCATTCCATTCATCTAGGTTTAGGGTGAACATAAAATCTTCCGGAAATCGCTCGATGTTTCGCCGAACCGCCTGTTTCAGTGCGCGTGTTTCTACTTCATAAAGTTTCGCTAATTCATAGTCAAGGATGACTTTCTTCCCTCGTATTTCGAGGATGCTGTTTTTGATGAGTTCTAGTTCCATATTGCTATTTTTTAAATCCAATTCGATTTCTTTGTTGTTGCTGCGCTTTCTTTTGATCTTTCTGAATTAGAAAGTTCAAGACCTGCTCAATGTCGGAGAATTTCTGACCGTATTTTTGTTCTAAGGCATCTAGGCGTGCGCTTAATTCTTGATGGGTTAAAGCCCACTGACGCATCATTACAAACGCCCGCATGATGGAGATGTTGATTTGAATTGCTTTTTTACTTTTCAAAACGCTTGATAGCATGGCAACGCCCTGCTCAGTAAAGGCAAAGGATTGATGTCTAGTTCCACCCCAACTTGACGTCACAAATTGTGATGTCAAGTTTTTCATTTCTTCTTCCGTTAATTCAAACATAAAGTCTATTGGAAATCGCTCGATGTTTCGCCGAACGGCCTGTTTCAGTGCGCGTGTTTCTACTTCATAAAGTTTCGCTAATTCATAGTCAAGGATGATTTTCTTCCCTCGTATTTCGAGGATGCTGTTTTTGATGTTTTCCAATTCCATTCGTTTGTTTTTCTGGGTTGATGGATACACCAACCGTTTTGCGCCGAATCAAACGCATGACATCCCTACTTATTGGAAACTTAGCTATAGGAAAAACATTTGAAGTTCTTTTCAGAATGGAATGATTGGAGAAACAATAGGTAGCTACTTAAGCTTAAACCAATTGAATGGTCTCGTCTCCAATTTCAATGGTATCCCCAGGTATCAGTTTAGCACGTTTTCGGAATTCTACTTCCCCATTTCGAATGATTTCTCCTGCTTCGACAATGTGTTTTGCGTGCCCACCGGTTTCTGCGATGCCCGTAGCTTTCAATAAGGCAATTAACTCAATGTAATCCCCCGCTATTTTAAATTCCATCTTGATTGATTAAATACGTAAACATTTCCGCTGCACCTTGAAAAGGAGATTTTTTAGCCTCTAAAATCGCTTCCTTCAGTGTTTCGTACCTTTCTTTTGTCTTTGGGTCATTGGCAATGTGGGAATGGATTCTCATCGAAAGTGCGTCCTCGAAATATTGTACATTTTGAGCGCTTCTTCTTTTCTCCATACTTCCATTCTGCCCAGCGCTTTCGAAAAATTCCGCTAGCCAACGCATCGGAAGGTCCAGGTTCGTGTTTTCCAAACTGGAAATACATGCCACTTTCGGGCTCCAGCCATTTTCGTTGGACCTAAATAAATGCAAAGCATTTTGGAAATCCCTTTGGGCGATTTTGGCTGGGTTGAGGTTGTTACCATCGGCTTTGGTAATTAATATCCCATCTGCCATTTCCATGATGCCACGTTTGATGCCTTGCAATTCGTCGCCTGCCCCAGCAAGCATTAGCAACAGGAAGAAATCCACCATGGAATGAACCACCGTTTCGCTTTGTCCAACCCCCACGGTTTCTATAAAAATACGGTCAAATCCTGCTGCCTCGCAAACGATTACAGTTTCTCGGGTATGTTGCGCCACCCCGCCAAGGTTGTTGCCTGTTGCCGTAGGTCGTATGTACACGTTGGGGTGGTTGGAAAGAACGGACATTCTTGTTTTGTCGCCCAAAATACTTCCACCACTTAAGGAGGAGCTCGGATCGATCGCCATGATTGCGATTTTATGTCCTTCGTCGATGAAGAATTTCCCGAACGATTCGATAAAGGTACTTTTTCCAACACCCGGTACGCCTGTGATTCCCAATCGCCAAGAATTCCCTGCGTATGGAAGACACATCGAAATCAATTGGTCCGCTTCCGTTCTGTGTTTCGGATTTTTACTTTCTAACAAGGTGATGGCCGAAGAAATGGCGGTGCGGTCGCCTTGACGGATTTTGGGAAATAGGGTATTTGCCGTTAACCCGTCTAGGTAAAACTTACGGTCGCGAAACCACTGGTCGTATGCCTTGGGGTCAAAACTCAAAGCAAGGTTTTTAAGGCATCCATTGCCTGCTGAATGTTCGAATGGACATCCAAAAGACCGCCGTCCATCATGTAGCATGGGGCGCAAATGATCTTGTTCTCCGAGTCTACAAGAATTTCTTGGATGTTTTTTTCTACAACTTTTGCCCCAGTTTTTTGCAATCCTTCTGAAAATTCAAGGATGTTATACGGCGAAGGGAAATCGGATGAACCGATGCTTAAGGTAGGATGATGATGGGCGTCTTCAAATGCTTTTGCCACAACCACAGGACTCACGCAAAGTGCCACGATGGGTTTGCCGACATTGTTCATGTTGACAAGCAGCAGTTTTACTTCAGGCAAAATGGTTCCTTCCGCACCCTCTAAAGCCCACGTTGTAAAATTCTTGGCACTTCCAAAGCCTCCTGGGATTACCAATGCGTCGATGTCCGCTGGGAAAACATGCGAAATATTCTGGATTTTACCTCGCGAGATGCGTGAAGCTTCAACCAGCATGTTCCTTTGCTCATTGGGAATCGGTTCGCCCGTAAGATGGTTCATGACATGGTATTGTGGTTGATCTACGCCAATGCACACAGATTCCCAACCCCGTTGCTCAATAGCCAGAAGGGTCAGTACCGCCTCTTGTATTTCCACTCCGTCATAGACGCCGCAACCCGAAAGCAATACACCAATTTTCATGCTTTTAAATTTACCAGTTTATCATAAATGGCTTCATACATGGGGACAATTTTGTCCAAAGCAAAATCCTTTGCACGCTCCAATGCGTGAAGTTTAAAGTCGTGTTTTGTCGTGGGATCAAGAAGTTGTAAGGCATTTGAAGCCATGTCATCGACGTCGCCAACATTGGAAAGAAATCCTGAGAAACCATGGGTATTCACTTCGGGAATTCCGCCTGTATTTGATGAAATAACGGGAACACCAACTGCCATGGCTTCCAATGCTGCAAGCCCGAAGCTTTCATTTTCAGAAGGCAGTAGAAAAACATCGGACAATTCCAATACTTGTCTCGTGTCTCTCAGTTTTCCTAAGAAAAAGATGCGGTCACAAAGTTTTAAATCCCTTGATAGTTGCTCGCAGCCATAACGTTCAGGTCCATCCCCCACCATAAGGAGGCGTGAAGGGGATTGGGCGTTCACTTTTTCGAAAATACGGATGACATCCTCAACCCTTTTTACTTTTCTAAAGTTGGATACGTGGCATAAAATGGCTTCGGAATCAGGCGCATAATGTCGTCTGGTTTCTTGGTTGGGTGTAGGAAGAACATCATCCGAAACAATGAAATTGGGGATTACATCGATGCTTCGGGTAATTTTGAAATGTTCCAGTGTATCCCGCTTTAAGCTTTCAGAAACCGTGGTCACTGCGTCCGATTGGTTGATGCAAAAAGTAACCACCGGAATAAACGAAGGATCTCTTCCCACCAAGGTAATGTCCGTTCCGTGCAAGGTAGTTATGAAGGGAATGTGGATGCCTTCTGTCGCCAAAATTTGTTTTGCCATGTACGCCGAAGAGGCATGGGGAATGGCATAATGCACGTGGAGAATGTCTAATTTCTCGTGTTTTACCACGTCTACCATCTTTGAAGCCAAGGTGGTTTCATAGGGTTGAAATTCAAACAAAGGGTAGTCAGAAACCGCTACTTCGTGGTAGAAAATGTTTTCTTGAAATCGCCCGAGTCGCACGGGTTGAGAATAGGTGATGAAATGCACGTGGTGTCCTTTTCTCGCCAGCGCTTTACCCAATTCTGTGGCTACAACACCACTCCCACCAAAAGTGGGGTATAATACGATGCCTATTTTCATTATTTTGTATTTCCAAACGGGAAAAAGAAGGTGATTCGGTAGATGATGGGAAGGATTTTAACAATGGCTCCGTTTTGGTCTTTGATTTTAAAACCGTAACTCGAACGGAAAGGACTGTTGGACGCATTGATAACATCGTAGAATATGCCTCCGTTTATCCTGATTTTTTGTTTGAAATCCCTCGAAAAGCCTCCACCAATAAAGAGTGTAGAAGCCAAGTTCTTCGTCGAATAATTGAAGTTAACGAAATTATAAGGACTGCGTAACAATTCATATTCAAGTCCTAAAAACAGGGTGTTCTTAATTCGGTAATGGGCGAAAACACCTCCTCCGTAAATGGCAAATTTGTTTTGTTGTCCCATAAAATTCGACCAAGTTCTTTGGTATCGAAAGGAGGGGCCCACGGCCCAGTTTTCATTTAACACCGCTGCGTATTTGAGATCGCCACCTATGGAACCCCCTAAATTTGAGGCGCCTGCAAAAATCTCAAGTCCAACCTCTGAACCGTTGAATTCAACTTGGGCAATGCTTAGAAAAGGTAAAAACAAAAGAATCAGTAATAATTTCCGCATGGTTTTCATTTTGACAAAGATACATAACCTGTGATTATTAGGAATGAATGCCTGAAATCCTTTTTGTCGTAAATTTGCAGTATGGAAATAATCAACGGAAACGCAATTGCCAAAGAAATTAAGGAGGAACTCAGACAAGCCGTTGCTGAGCGAAAAAAAGCTGGATTGAAAATCCCTCACCTCGCTGCCATTCTTGTCGGCAATGATGGCGCCTCTATGACCTACGTAGGTGCGAAAGTAAAAGCATGTGAAGAGATAGGATTTGAAAGCACCCTTATTCGATACGATGATTCGGTCTCCGAAGAAATATTATTGGGAAAAGTACAGGCATTGAATGAAGATAAAAGCATCGATGGATTTATCGTTCAGTTGCCATTGCCTGCCCAAATCGATGACCTAAAAATCACCCAAGCCATTGATCCCTTGAAGGATGTGGATGGTTTTCACCCTAGGAATCTGGGGAATATGGTGGTCAATTTACCCGGTTTTTTGCCCGCAACCCCTGCGGGAATTATGGAGTTAATCAAACGAAAGCACATTGAAACCGAAGGGAAAAATTGTGTAATCATTGGTCGAAGCAACATTGTAGGAATGCCATTGAGCATCTTGTTAAGTCAAAATGCCAACCCTGGAAATTGTACCGTTACCTTGGCGCATTCTCGTACCGAAAATTTAAAAGAGGTTTGTCTCAATGCGGACATTTTGATAGCCGCCATAGGGCAACCTGGTTTTGTCACGGCAGACATGGTTCGCGAGGGAGCGGTGGTCATAGATGTGGGTACAACGCGCATCGAGGATGTTACCAAACCCAAAGGATGGCGCCTTTCGGGAGATGTAGATTTTGAAAATGTAGCGCCAAAATGCAGCATGATTACCCCTGTGCCAGGTGGCGTCGGGCCGATGACCATAGCCTCTTTGATGATGAATACCCTAAAGGCCATGGCGCTGAAAGGGAAGTAACAATGAGCCCGACCATGAAATGGGTGATGTCAATCCTTTTATTTGTGTCCACAGTGGGTTACGCCCAAACGGGAGGCATCGCTTTAAAAGCATCGATAAACATAGGCAGTCACATCCAAGGAGTGGGGCTGGGGATTCATGGTTATCTCACCTTTAATCACATTCAATGTACGGCGGGAAATGACATTTCCTTTTACCTAAAATCTTTGGGAGGAAGGAAGTGTTTTTGGGAGAATAGGTCGTATACCGGTCTTTTTTATGGGGGAGGAAAGGCCGCAAGTATAAGCGATTTTGAATGGGGCAATGCTGTAAATTATTCGAAGTATACACATCAATTTGGGTATTCATATTTGTTCTACGCCGATAACGCGCAAACCTCTCAGTCGTCAGGTGCTTTTGTCTTTGAAGCCCATCGGAATCGTTTGTATTTCGAAAATGATTTTTTTGCGGGTCAAGGAAAGGATCGTTTCCGAACAGCAAACCTGGTTTTTCGTCACCGCGAACTTTTTTATGCGCTAACATTTGGCGTGCGTATTTGGACTGGTGAGACTTCAGGTGTGGGTGCACAACAAGCGCTTGTGAAGGGCAAAACATCCTATTTTAAGGACCTTTCCAATCTTTCTTATGGTCAAACAAGTCATGGTATTTTGTATGTAGGGACTGAATATCTGGTAGGGCTAGGGCAAGTGCTTAAATTTCAATGTGGTATGGATGCTGAAGGGGTTCGGAATGTATTTCAAAACAACATCGGGCATGCTGCGTGCTTGCACCGCGATAAGTCCAAAGCAGTGAAGTACCCCAGGTTAGATGGCTTCGGAAATCCTACCTTTGAACGGAGTTCGGTGAAAAGTTCTGAAACCTTTTTTCAATTGTCGTTAGGTGGCGAATAAAAACAAGTAATTTTATAACCTAAAAACTGAATAATGAATGTACCTGTTACGGTTTACACAGAAATGACCCCAAATCCGGCGACCATGAAATTTGTTGCCAATAAATACCTTTTGGGCAGTGGCGATTCCGTTGAATTTACCCAAAAATCTGAGGCAAAAGGCTATTCTCCGTTGGCTGAAGCTTTGTTTAATTTTCCTTTTGTAAAAAGTGTTTTCATTACCGCAAATTTCGTGACCATCACCAAAACCGACAATGTGCCGTGGGATTTTATCACCATGGAATTGCGTGAGTTCGTACGTGAGTTTCTCGGTGAAGGAAAGGAAGTTCTGATCCAAATGCCTATTCCGGTAGAAAAAAAGGTCTCTACTGAAACCAAAACGGTTGCGGAGCCCAGCGAACTGGATGAGCCAATCATTGCCTTGCTAGATCAATATGTACGCCCTGCCGTTGAAAATGATGGTGGCGCTATTGATTATGTTGGATTTAAGGAAGGAACGGTAACGGTGGTCCTAAAAGGAGCTTGCTCTGGGTGTCCATCCTCCACAGCGACCTTGAAAGGTGGCATTGAAACGCTACTGAAACAACACATGCCCGAGATTACCCAAGTGGTGGCTTTCAACGGGTAGATTTATTTTTCTAAAAGATTGATTAAAGGCGAAAACATATAGGTTTATCCTTTGTTAGTTTGTAAATTTGAATACAGTTAGGGTGTTTTTTTACATCCGTTTAATCTCAACCAGATCAATTTTTCTTTGAAAAATTCTTTTACATACACAGAACAGGAAATGGATTTACATGGTGCCTTGCAACACTTTTTTGGATTCTCTAAATTCAAAGGTGAACAAAAGGAAATTATCTCAAACATTCTAGAAGGAAAAAACACGTTCGTCATCATGCCTACCGGCGGAGGAAAGTCCATGTGTTACCAGCTTCCAGCGCTCTTATTGGAAGGTACCGCAATCATTGTTTCTCCCCTCATCGCACTTATGAAAAACCAAGTCGATGCCATGCGCTTTGTCAGCGACAACGGAAAAGTCGCCCACTTTATGAATTCCTCACTCACCAAGAACGAAATTGCCAATGTCAAGAAAGACATCGTTTCTGGGGTGACAAAGATGCTTTATGTTGCACCAGAATCTCTCACCAAACAAGAAAACATCGATTTCCTTTCCAGCGTAAATGTTTCTTTTTTCGCCATCGATGAAGCCCACTGTATTTCTGAATGGGGACATGATTTCCGCCCTGAATATCGACGACTTAGAGAAATTTTTGAAAAGATTTCCAACGTACCTGTCATTGCCTTAACCGCCACGGCTACCCCAAAGGTTCAACACGACATCCAAAAGAACTTAAACATGTTGGATGCCAAGGTTTTCAAAGCCTCCTTCAACCGTGACAACTTGTTTTATGAAATACGTCCCAAAAAGGATGTTGAAAAGCAAATCATTCGTTATGTGAAATCACACAGCGATGAATGTGGAATCATCTATTGTCTTAGCCGTAAAAAAGTCGAGGAAATAGCAGAATTACTTCAGGTGAATGGCATACCCGCTTTGCCTTACCATGCAGGTTTAGATGCAGACACAAGGGCAAGACATCAAGACATGTTTTTGATGGAAGAATCCAAAATCATTGTAGCGACCATAGCCTTTGGAATGGGAATCGACAAGCCGGATGTTCGCTATGTAATTCACCACGACATTCCTAAATCTTTGGAATCCTATTACCAAGAAACCGGAAGGGCCGGACGTGATGGTGGTATCGGAGTATGTTTGGCCTTTTATTCCTACAAAGATGTCGAGAAATTAGAGAAATTTCTAAGTGGAAAACCCTTAACAGAACAAGAAATTGGTCGGCAATTGCTTAGTGAAATTGTTTCCTATGCTGAAACTTCACTGTGCCGACGTAAATATATTTTGCATTATTTCGGAGAAGAATTCGACGCGAAAAATTGCCACGAGAAGTGCGACAACTGTAAAAACCCACGAGAAAAACGCGAAGGAAAAGAAGCCGTTGTCAAGCTTTTGCAAGCCGTCATGGAACTGGACGAACAGGTAAAAGCGAAGCATTATTGCGCATTTTTATCGGGTGTGGCTACCTCAGAAATCAAAGCGTTTAAACACGAATTATTGCCAGGTTTTGGCCAAGGAAGCGACCGAGATGAACATTTCTGGAATGCCGTTATTCGACAAGTGGCCTTAGGGGGATTGTTATACAAAGATGTTGAATCTTTTGGTGTCTTAAAATTCACCGATGCAGGAAGGGATTTCCTCAAAAATCCAACCTCATATATGTTGTTGAAAGAGCATGATTTTTCCAATACCGATGATGACGATTCAATGACCCTTCAATCGGCCAAAAGTGCTGCGTTTGATGAGGAGTTATATACATTGTTGGTCGACCTAAGAAAGTCTGTTTCAAAACAAATGGAAGTGCCTCCTTTTGTTGTTTTTCAAGAGCCGTCTTTGAAGGACATGTGTTTACAATACCCAATCACCATTGAAGAACTTACCCATGTGCAAGGGGTAGGGGTTGGGAAAGCCCAACGCTTTGGTGAACCCTTTGTGGAATTGATTGCACAATATGTTGAAGAGAATGACATCGACCGTCCGCAAGACTATTTCATGAAATCGCTCGTGAATAAATCAGGTCTCAAGGTGCAGTTGATTCAAAACATCGATCGAAAGTTGCCTTTGGAAGACATCGCCGCTTCTCAAGGAAAAACCTTTGAAGCATTGCTCGAAGAAATCGAAACCATTGTAGCCTCTGGAACCCGTGTGAACCTTAATTATTACATCGATGACCTCTTGGACAAGACGGATCAGGAAGAGATTTTCGATTACTTTAACGAGGCAGAAACCGATGGAATCGTTGAGGCTTACAAAGAATTTGAAGGAACCTATACCGAAGAAGAGTTGCGATTGGTGCGCATTCGCTACATGAGCGAAGTGGCAAATTAAGCCTACTTATTTCGCATTCAACGCCGATTCAATTGACTTTCTTGAAACGAAATGGTAACCGAATTTCGCTTTATTGAAAACCCCTTCAGCCCAAATTTTATCCGACTCCCTTTTGAAAAGCTCCTTGTACAACGGAAGAATGTATTTTCTTCGTCCCACCGACATTAAGAATTTTTCCAACGCAGGTCGTATGGATTTGTCGTTTCGTTGGATGCTCAGTACATACCATTCGAACATCAATTCGCAATTCCCACCATTCTTGAAATGTAAAAATTGATCAATGACGTGCATGTCTTCAATGGAAATGTCAGCGTCCAACGAACGAATGAAATGCTGCCATTCTTGAACAGTATGGTCTTGTCGCTTGATTTGAACAAAATAGGCGACTTTTTTCTTCTTCCTTTTCCCTTTGATTTTAACCCACTTGTACATTTTTTGTGGTGCGAGTAACATTGGATTTTCGCCAACATTTACTGCCAAAGCTTGCATGTCTACGAGCTTGTTGGTTTTGATTCTTACACAGTTTTTAGGAAGCCCTTCGAGGTAAATCCATTCGTCTGTATTAAATTCAATCTTATTGGGATCGAGTAATTCGCTTTTTAAAAATTGCTCGAATTTTTCGGTGTTCACCGTTTTAAATTGAAACGCTGAAAAATATTTCTTTAAAAAAGCGTCAAATTTCTTGCGTCCCACTTTTCGTTCCAACGTTTTTAGGAAAAAGGCTCCCTTTACATAGGCGACATTGGTCATTCCATCGTCGGGATCGCGGTCTTTAAGTTGGAGGAACAACCTCGAATCTTCAGGGTTTGTGCCGGTAGCGATGTCTTTTAATTCTTTTTCCAACTCAAAAAACTCAATTTCGGCTAGCATATCGGAAGTTTCTTTCCCATAGAGTGATTCCATGATGCGTTCCTCAAAATAGACGGTAAACCCTTCGTTCAGCCAGAAGTCATTCCAAGTACTGTTGGTAACAAGGTTCCCCGACCAAGAATGCGCCAGTTCATGGGCAATGACGGAAACCAAGGATTTGTCCCCTGCAATTAACGTAGGGCTGGCAAAGGTGAGTCTGGGGTTTTCCATGCCACCAAAGGGGAAGGAATAATGTTGAATCATCACGTCGTATTTCTCCCATTGGTAAGGACCGTATAATTTTTCTGCAGCCAAGACCATTTTCGGTAAATCTTTAAATTCTTCAGCAGCTTTGTTCAACACTTCTTTTTCGGCGTAGATGCCACAACGACTGTTGTAAGGATGATAGGCGATGTCACCCACGGTAAGGGCGATCAAATACGAAGAAATGGGTTGGTTCATTACAAAATGATACTCGCCATTCGGATTTTTTTTGGTTGGATTTTCCGCACTCATCAAGGCAAGAAGTCCGGGGTTTACCTTTACATTGGCTTCGTAGGTAAATCGGTTGGAAGGAGAATCCTGCAAGGGAATCCAGGTTCTTGTCAAAATGGCTTCTCCTTGGGTGTAGAGGAAGGGGTGTTTCTTGGAGGAGGTGTATGCAGAATCTACCCACGCAAGCGCATCGGATTGTGGCGTGGTTTGGTAGTAAATGTTAATGTATTCTGTGGCTTCAGGAATGTTTGTGATGAGGGGTTGACCTAAGACTGAATCTTTGTCCATTTTTCCAATGACAAAATCCGTTTCCTTTTCATGCCCTTTTTTTCCCACCGTAACTTTTTGAATCACCAATCCTTTGATGTCAAAAACCGCGGTTGTGCTGCCCAGGTTCTCCATTTGGTGTCGGGCGACCCCGTAGATGGTTTTGTTTTTGAAATTCACATCCAAATCCAAAACAAGGTGTTTGGTTCGAATTTTTTTTAGGTTCGAATACGAATGGTCATCTGTGACAGAGACGTCTATCCGTTCAGTAACCGTGGGATTTTTATCCATGTCGGTTTTACACCCCCAAAGCATCCCCAAAGTGATACAAATGAATAGGTTTTTATTTAAAGCTAATGATCCCAAATTTTTCACGGTTACGGTTAATTGCATATAATAAAACCTCTTTGTTGATCCAATCCACTTTCATCATTTTGGGTACTACAATCGCAGAAAGTTCTTTTCGCGTGAAAAACCCTTTGCGTTCCATGGCGCCCGTATTTAGGTCTATCGAATTGATGGCAACCACATTTTTACGAGGGTTTAGGTTGAAACCGTAAACATTCATTTGCGCTTGGTTGAAATAATTTGCATCGTCATAGTTCTTCTTGCTGTCGTTAAAAATCAGGTAGGCCTTTTGGTCGTTGTTGAACGCAATAAACGAACTGTAAGGACCATTGTCGTTGAGTGAGATTTGACTTTTTGGAATTCTATTTGCCCAAGCAAAACTTCCGTCTTTCAAGATTTTGAAGGCGACGATGTCCATGTAGTAATAGTAGTAATTGGTGGTCGTTACGCCGGTTCGGGTATCGTAGTTGGTGACCCGACGTACATAATATTGTTCTATGTATCCAATTTGTGAACCATCGGCCAAGGCATTGATTTGTCGAAGTTTGTAAGAATAAATTTGCGGCGCTTCTCCTTTTTTCTTCCAACGCAATTCCATTTTACTCATCTGCTTGTCGGTGCGGGATTCACGAAGAACATCTGGACCGAAATTCACGTATTTATAATTGGTAATGGTGTCTTTGGCGAGGTCTACCATGATGGTGAAAATCCCTTCAACGCCTGACCTTCCTCCTTTTCCAAACAAACCAGTCATTGAAACCTGCTGTTGGTCATTGGAAGTTACCATGATGTCATCGATTCTTTTGTCCTCCAAGTTGACATTGAATTCCTTAAGCGTATTTTCTTTGATTTTAAAAATGTGAAGGGCTTTGAAATTTTCGTAATCCTTCCCAAAAAAGCGGTCGTTTCTGTCTTTGTGTTCCGTTACCACCAATAAATAATCTCCTTCATTTGTGATGTGGTGTTGGTTGATGGTGGTTAAATTTCCATCAAATGGCAAAGCATATTCTCCTGATTGAACCTGCGTAAATGTAGAATCAAAAACGGTGTATCCATACACATCTCGGTTTTCTTTTTTTCCAGGAATGTCATAATAAACCACCAAAAACCTTCGGTTTTGAGAGCACATGATGTTGAAGTTGGGACGTGCGCCCATTCTTGCGTCGGAATAACTTGCACGAAGTTCTGAAGGGGCTGAAACGGCCAACGCATCGTCAAGGGTTTGAGAATAAAGCGTCATGGTTCCGTTGCCACGATCGCTAAGAAATACATGAAACTTATTTGCGAAATAAATACCTCCATCTACATTTCCATAACCTGTTTCGGTAACGGGTTTAATTTTTTGTTGGGTGACAAAGGTAAGTTGGTTGTGCAAGGTGGAGCGGTAGGAACCAAACAAACCGCCGGTGTAACGCAACGTATAAAAATCCGCAGAACGTATGGGCATGATTTCCAATAAATTTCCTGGCTTAGACTCCAAAGGTCCCCAATTTACGGGAAGTTCTTGTGCGTATGAAAATTGAACGAGGAGAATAACAAATGCGACTATTTTACAAGTTGTACGCCTACATAATTCCATGGTGTGATGTTTTTAAGTTCGGTTTTGATTGAATCGGATGCCTCTAGGTTGTCAATGAACGCATGGATTGTAGATTGGGTAATCGCTTGATGGGTGCGGGTGAGCGCTTTCAACGCTTCATAAGGTTGGTCAAACTGCTCGCGACGAAGAATGGTTTGAATGGCTTCGGCAACGACCATCCAATTGTTTTCTAGGTCATTTTGAATTTTTACTTCATTCAAGAGCAATTTTCCTAGGCCTTTTTGGGTAGATTCTAAGGCAATTAACGTGTGGGCCAAAGGCACTCCGATGTTGCGCAATACGGTCGAATCGGTTAAATCTCTTTGGAGTCTTGAAATGGGCAGTTTTGCTGAGAAATGTTCGAACAGCGCATTTGCAATGCCGAGGTTTCCTTCAGCATTTTCAAAATCAATGGGATTTACTTTGTGGGGCATGGCACTGGATCCTATCTCACCTTCTTTTAATTTTTGCTTGAAATAATCCATGCTGATGTAGCTCCAAAGGTCGCGGTTTAAATCCATCAGAATGGTATTCATGCGTTTCAAGGCATCAAACAACGCGGCAAGGTTGTCATAATGATCAATTTGCGTAGTGGTTTGACTGCGGTGAAGGCCCAATTCACTGAGAAAATGATTTCCAAAGGCTACCCAATCGCGGTCTGGATAGGCAACGTGGTGGGCATTAAAGTTCCCTGTAGCACCCCCGAATTTAGCGGAGTAAGGGATGGATTTTGCTTGGTTGAGTTGAATTTCTAATCGTTCCGCAAATACCTGAATTTCCTTTCCCAATCGGGTAGGGGAGGCGGGTTGACCGTGGGTTCTAGCCAGCATTGGAATGTCTTTCCACGTGTGGGCAAATTGACGAAGTTGCTGAATGACGGCCTCGTAACTGGTGAAAATATGGTTTTGAATCCCTTCTTTTAAAGACAATGGGATGGCTGTATTGTTGATGTCTTGTGAGGTCAATCCGAAGTGAATGAATTCTGATGCGCTTCCCCAACCTTGGGTGGTGAATTTATCTTTTAGGAAATACTCAACGGCTTTCACATCGTGGTTGGTGATTTTCTCTTTGTCTTTAATCCATTGGGCATCGGATTCAGAAAAATTCTGATACCACGACCGCATGAGTTCTATGTCTTGGACTGAAAAACTTCCTGCAGGAAAAAGTTCAGCTTGAATGAGTTGAATGAAGTATTCGATTTCTATACGCACCCGGTATTTTATCAGCCCAAATTCAGAAAAATAGGGTTGAAGTGCGCGTGTTTTAAAGTGGTATCGTCCGTCTACAGGAGACAGCGCAGTTAAAGAAGTCAATGCCATGCGTGCCAAATGGCAAAGGTAAGGAAATTTATATTGCCAACTTATATTCGCGGAGCACTTCGTTAAGCGAGGTCTTTAAATCGGTAGAAGCTGATCTCTGTCCAATGATCAAAGCACAAGGGACTTGGTATTCACCTGCAGGGAATTTTTTTGCATAACTTCCTGGAATGACTACGCTGCGATCAGGTACAAATCCGCGGAATTCAACGGGTTCTTCTTTGGTGACATCAATGATTTTCGTGGATTTTGTCAAAACTACATTGGCTCCAAGTACAGCACCTTTACCCACTCGCACGCCTTCGACGACAATGCAACGTGAACCAATGAATGCGTTGTCCTCAATGATGACAGGAGAAGCCTGAAGCGGCTCTAATACACCACCGATGCCAACACCTCCACTGAGGTGAACATTTTTTCCGATTTGCGCGCAACTTCCTACCGTCGCCCAGGTATCCACCATGGAGCCTTCATCTACATACGCACCGATGTTCACGTAAGAGGGCATAAGGATTACGCCTTCTGCGATGAACGAACCGTAGCGTGCACTTGCACCGGGGACTACGCGAATGTTTAAATCTTTGTAATTCGTTTTTAAAGGCATCTTGTCATGAAATACATAAGGACCTATTTCAATGATTTTCATTTGCTTAATGGGGAAATACAAAACGACGGCTTTTTTGATCCACTCGTTGACAATCCAATTGCCTTCACTGTCTGGTTCAGCAACCCTGCGTATTCCCCGATCTAGGTCGGAGATAATGGTTTCCAATGCGTTAATGGTTTCAGGATCCCGAAGGCGTTCCCTGTTTTCCCATGCTGCTTCAATAATAGCTCTCATTCCCATCAATTAAGGATGCTAAATTAAATTAAAAACTGAATATCGTATGTTCTTAACAAATTTATAAACTAGGTAATTTTGTGGTAATAGTAAAACCGATTCCTATTTTAAAAATTAACTTTGTCTCAACCAAGCCTATTATGTTATGAAGTTTAGCGATGCAATGAATACGGACAACCCTTCAACAACGACCGGTAAAGACACCACGATGCCGGGTGCAAGACGCGTTTTGATTTTACTTTCCATTGTCAACCTGTTTAATTTTATTGATCGATTTGTATTGTCTTCGATTTTAGAGCCCATTAAGGAAGCTTTGAAAATCAAAAACGACGGCGATATGGGACGTTTGGCGACGGCTTTTATGCTCGGCTATTTCATCACTTCTCCAATTTTTGGATATTTAGGAGACCGTTTGTCGCGCAAAAAACTCATGGCCATTGGGGTGATTGGGTGGAGCTTAGGCACCTGTCTTTCCGGCGTCGCACAGGTGTATTCATTTATGGTCTTTTGTCGCATTATGGTAGGATTAGGGGAAGCGAGTTTTGGCGCCATTGGTCCTGCCGTGATTTCGGATGCCTATTCGTCCAAACGCAGAAACAAAGCCATTAATTTTTTCTATTTAGCCATTCCCATTGGCGCTGCCTTAGGCTTTGCACTGGGAGGCATCATTGCGGCAAGTCTTGGGTGGCGTGCTGCCTTTTTTATCACCGGACTGCCAGGATTTGTATTGGCGATTCTGTTGCTGCTAATGAAGGAACCGGAACGCGGTCAAAGTGAGGAAGTAATGAAGGAAGTTAAGAAGGTAACGGTGAGTCAAATCATGTCCTTGTTTAAAAATAGGGAATACATGTTGGCTTGCTTGGGGTATATTTTCTACACTTTTGCAATGGGCGCTTTTTCTTATTGGGGACCTTCCTTTTTGTCAAGGGTGCACCACATGAAAATTCAAGATGCCAGTTTGTTTTTAGGACCTACGTTGGTGGTTGGCGGAATTATTGGGACCTTGATTGGCGGCCATTTTTCAGATAAGTGGCGTAAAAAGTCTGCTTCGGGTTATGCGAAACTCTTGGCCATTTCTGTTTTGATTGCGGTGCCTTTTTCCTTTGTGTCTTTTTTAACTACCGATAAATTGACCAGCATGGTAACCATTGTGATTACCATGATTTTTCTTTTTCAATCTACTGGACCCATCAATACCGTTATTGTTGAAAGCGTTCCTCCAAATATGCGTGCCAGCGCCATGGCCATTTGCATCTTCCTCATTCACGCTTTTGGCGATTTATGGTCACCGGAGTTGGTGGGAAGGGTTTCAGATAATTTCGCCGATTTACGCATGGGCATGTTGATCTTACCCGGTGCTTTCATTCTCGCTGCCGTGTTTTGGATCCTCCTTATCAGAGAACAGAATCGAAAAGGAGCCATGGGTCTTCTCAAAGGAAAATGAAAGTAATGTAGGTAGGAGTGGGTTAAATGCCCTTTAAATAATCCATTAGGTATAAAAATGGCTCGTTAAGCGTTCCCTCAAAAGTAGTCTCAGTAGCATGGTGGATGATTTGGTCTGGGTCCTCTCCTAGCAATACAGGAAATACATGTTTCACCAATTCGCTTCCAAAGTCTTCCGATGCATCTTTCGGTAATTCACAAGGTAAATTGTCCACGGCCATCACTGCAATGGCATCTTCATCGCGCCAATCTACTTCTTCACCGGTGCGGGCTTGGTATCCATAGATCGGATCGCTGATTTTTGAAGGACGGATGGTGCAAGCAATGGGTCCCGCAATGTCACACGAAATGTCGGCGACCACCTTAAGACGTTTGTTCTCGATGAGCGCGCTTTGGCTTAAAAGGTTGGGTGCACGGTTGTTCCAAAAATGGCAGGGGATGTACATGTCGGCGTGCGCCAAAAATTTAGGTAGAATCGAAACGTATTCCGAAGGATTTTCATAAAATTCTCCTTTGTTAAAATGTCCGTTTACATGTTGGTAGTATTCATTTGAATCCAGTTGACAATACACCGCTTCATTGTGTTTGTTTTCAAGAAACTCTTCGGGGCTTACTTCCTTGATGGGCAATAAATCAATGATTTCTTTTGCGCCATGACCCACCCTGCCAAAACCTGTGATTACTGCGCGAAAATTGTTTGGAAGTACCACCTTTTTCATTTCTTGTTCAACCTCCTTGCGGTCTTCGCACTGATTCGCTGGTTTTAATGTAAAGGTTTTTGTTTTCAATCCGTAGGTCAAAAACCCATTGTAACACCCCACGATTCCAGCATATCTTCCAAATCCTACCAATCGTTTTTGTTGTTTGTCGCGAATGGCTTCGTAGTCGATCAAACGAATGTTCTTTTGTAAAATCGCTTGAAGCAATGCGCGGTTGTATGGCTGTTTTTTAAGTGTATGGGAAAAGAAAACGAAGGTTTTGTTCGGAATCAGGTCCTCAATTTGCACTTCTTTCACACCAAAAATAAGGTCGCATGCTGTCAAATCCGTCACGATTTCAATGCCTAGGTTTTGGTATTCTTCATCTTTATACGTCCGAATGGGACTGCTTTGAACCTTGATTTTGACGTTGGGGAAAATCTGTTCCAACACTTCACACTGGTTAGGGGTAAGTGGGGTTCTGAAATCGGGTGGAACCTTTCCTTCGCGGATGATTCCGATCGTTGTTTGTTTCATAAAATAATGATTTTCAATGGTTAAGGGCGTAGGTAGGCATCTATGAATTCGCGAACACAACCCATACCTCCTGCCTTGGTCAATATGATCTGACAGGTAGATTTCACTTCGTTGATGGCGTCAGATGGACATACAGAAACCCCAACCGCACGCATGACGGGAAGGTCGTTGATGTCGTCACCGATGATTGCCACTTGATTTAATTCGATTTTTAAGGTTTCACACCATTCTTTTAAGATGTCCATTTTTGGTTGTCGACCTACATAGCAATGTTGAATTCCCAAAAGCTCAGCGCGTTTTTGAACCATAACCTTGGTAAATCCGGACGAAATAATGCCTACTTGAAAATTGTTTTTCGTAAGCTCCATAATGCCCATACCATCTTTGGTATTGAACTTTTTCATTTGGTCGCCACTTTCTGTCCAATACATTCCACCATCGGTCATCACCCCATCAATATCGAGAATGAGCAATTTGATTTGTTTGATTTTCTTTTTAAGGTGTTCGGCATTAAAGAGCGGTTTGAACATGAGCGCCATTAAATCTATGGCATATTCTTCGGAAATCGCTTGAAGATCGAAAAGGGTAAGTTCATGAACTTCGTCAACTTCCAAATCGCTCAAGAAGTCGTCGTAGTGGATGCCATTTTTCGCACAAAGTCCTTTGATGTTTTGTTCTAAGTGTATCATTATACGATGTTATACCCCACAGCAGTAGCAATGGGTTGGATGTCTTTTAGCAGTTGTTCGAATTCCGCATAATTCAATTGTTGAGAAGCATCTGATTTGGCGATTTTAGGGTTCGGATGGGCTTCAATCAATAAGCCATCAATTCCCATGGCAACGCATGCCCTTGCCAATCCATTTACACCATAGGCATAGCCCATCGCATGTGAAGGATCGAGAATGATGGGTAAGTTGGTGTGTTCTTTTAGCCACGCCACACCGCACAAATCCAGGGTAAATCGCGTTGCTGTTTCAAAGGTTCTGATTCCACGTTCGCAAAGGATGACCTTTGAATTACCGCCGGATAAAATGAATTCTGCTGCTTGTACAAATTCTTGAAGCGTGGTGCCAAAACCTCTTTTGATCAAAATGGGTTTGTCGATTTTTGCGCATGCCCTCAAAATCCCTTGGTCGTACATTGCCTTGGCGCCAATTTGAATCACATCGGTGTGTTCAATGATTTCTTGTATATGGGATGAGTCTCTCGCTTCCGTAATGATGGTTAAGTCAAATTCATCGCGCATTTTAGCGAGCAATGTGAGTCCTTCCAGACCCATGCCTTGGAAAGAATAGGGGCTGGTTCTGGGTTTGTAGCAACCTCCACGTAAGGCCGTTAAGCCAAGGCCTTTGATCAATTGTGCTGCACTGCGGATTTGTTCTTCGGATTCAACCGAACAAGGGCCTCCGATGAGGATGGTGTTTTTACTATCTCCTCCAATGTTTACTTTTCCGAAAGGGACGGTTCGCGTTTCCTTTTTGAAGGCACGGCTGGCCAACTGCATATCGTTAGGGAAAACCCAAGAATGTTCGGTGAAGGTTTGTGCGATTTCAGGGACCTCTTTCAAGGAAGAACTGGTGATTAGGAAATCATCGTTTTCGTGAATGTGAAAGGCTTTGATGTTTTCTGCCAAGGATTGAATTTGGGCTTGCGGCGTGTTTTTCTTGAGTTGAATGATCATATTTCCCCTTTTATCAGGTTTACAAAATTAATAATTCCTTCCATTTTCCCTGTAGAATCTACCACCGGTAGGTACATGATCGGGAAGGTTAAGGTCTTCATTTTTTTAAGCATTTCAAGTACCGTTTGTTTCCCTTCTATGGTTACGGGATGGGTATTGATCATGTCGGTCAATGCGATGTCTTTTGGGTTGTCAATTTTCTTGAGCAAGGCTTTGCGGATGTCGGCACTGGAAATCAAACCTTTGAGTTGACGGTCTTCGTTACCCACGAGGCAGAAACCTAATTTGCCATTTTCGATGGTTTCAAGAATTTCTTTAAGGTGGGTGGTTTCATCCATAACGACTGGACATTCTTCCAAGGGGATCATGAAATCCGAAATTTGGAATGCGGAGGCCATGTTTCTCGATGTGAGGTTGAGCAAGGCGTGACCGATGCTGGGACCTTTGAAGAGGTAAGAGCCCGAAACAGAAGTACTCACCCCCATGTTTCGGAGGATGAAGGAAACTTCCCCGTTTACGCCGCCATCTACGTGGATGGATTTGTGGGGGTATCGTTTTCTGAAGGTTCTTATTTTCTTGAAATTTTCTTTATCGAAGACGCCTCCAGATTGACCGGGAATGGTGGCCATGATCAGAATGAAATCACAATCCGTATGGGCATCAAATGCATCGATGGAGGTGGGGGTGGTAACGGCAACGCCTTTTGCGGCCGATAACCCTGCGGGCCAAATCAAAGGTTCAGCCAAAGGCTCCAGTTGAAAAGTGACATATTCTACAGGGACATCCAAAAGTTTTTGATAGAATTTAGAAGGTGTAGGCGTGATGATGTGCAGGTCAATTGGAAGTGAGCACCAGGTTCTGATTTGTAGGATGTCGTCAAATACGGCTAGGTCATCATTGCAATCAACGTGGAGTAAATCTACCTGATGTTCGTCCAATGCCAAGATGGTTTGCTGAAGGTTTTGACGTGCGTCGCTGTAAATAGAAGCTGAAATCTTCATCGAGGCAAAGGTACGTAATCTAGTGCGACGAATACGCTATTTACATTTTCCTTTTTTATATTTTGTTTTGCCTTCTAGACATTGAATTACCGCTTCATTTTGGTAGGTATTTCCTTCGCAATCACAAACAGGGTCGTAGTAGTTTGGGTTGATGTCGATTAATTCACAGGCCCATTTTTCGTGTTCAATACATCCTCCTTTTTTACAGGAAGTTGTAAACAAAAGACAAAACAATCCGAGGGTAATTAAAAGTGTTTTCATTCAAATGATTTTAATTGATTGGAAGTAAAACTCCAATCAGGGGTTTGAATCGTTTGCCCAAAATCAAGGTCATACCAAGGACATCCAGGCTGTAAAGGGTTGTCTAAGATTTGAATCTCTTGGGCGGGCATATAACTTTGTGCAAGCATGAATTTAACCTTTCCATCTGGGTGAATGCATTTATTTACAACAATGATGGCATGGCCATATAATTGCCCATTCATAGGTTTAGTGATGAAAACGTCCCCAATCTCAAGGGTTTCTATGGGTTTAAGTTTTAATTGCTGATCGAGCGAGGTGGTATTGGCAGTATTGAAAACAGATTCTAAATAGGTCCAAAGATTGTTTTTATCAGGTGTTTTACCTCCTAACCAAGTGGAATACTTGAGTGTTTTTCCGCTTGCTTGACGAAATGAAATCTCGTTAAATCTTGACTGGCTGAAAAGGTAATCTGCCCTCAGTCGCATCACAGCATCGGCACATTGGTGTAAATCTTTATGTCCGATGGGAAGGTTAACCACGGCTAAATAGGTTTGAAAATTTGGTTTTGTTTCTCCATTGTATTTTTTCACTACTGAACCATCGGGTTTGAGCGGCAGATCCCGCAGAAAAGCCGCCCAAGAATCTTCCTGTAGATGGGTGTAGTCATATCCTTCGGGTAAATTGAAACGCGAGGTAATGGTATTTCCAGTTGGGTTTATGAAATTTGGGGTTTCCTCAGATGCTTTTTTCGGATCTTCTTTGTGCGTATCATTCTTGACCGATTGACTTTGGCAAGAAAAAAGAAGCATGCTCAGGACAAGGGTGTTTAAAAGGGTTCTCATAAGACGTGATTAAAAAATATAAGCTTATTCCTTGTTTTTCATTTTCATTAACAAAGTATATGCGTTTTGGGTAACGAACGTTTTGTTCTTCAAATCTTGGTGGTCTACAAATGTAATTTGCGTCAGGTCGTTTTGTGTGTTTTGAACGGTTATCTTGTTCATCTCGAACAAATGTTTATGAATCTGTGTGAAAACATAGTAACCACCTTCATACAAAACGATGGCATCTGTAGGAATTGCGTATGCATTTTTATATCCCACTTCTATGTCGGCATTCATATACATTCCTGGAATTAAGTTTTTTTCATATGAATTAAAATGACATTGAATTTGAATGGTTCGTTCAGGCGTAACATCGTTTCCAATGACTAAAATTTGACATAGGTATTTTTTTTCAAGGTCAAAATTGTTGTAAGCATAGAGCTTTTGTCCAATGGATATGTTTTTTAAATCTTTTTCAAAAAGTGTAAGCGATAAATGAATGTCTGTCGGATCAATGAGTTCAAACATTACATCGGAGGGGGCAACGTATTTTCCGATGTTCACCTTAACTTGGGAGACAAACCCATTGATTGGGGAAACGATTTTAATGGTACTTGACAGGGTGTTTTCATTGAGCCGATTTGGGTTAATGCCAATCATTTTTAACTTCTCAGAGAGTGATCTAATGATGATTTTCTGAGATAGATAGGAAGATTGTGCATTTTGAAAGACTTTGTCACTGGCGGCTTTGTTTTGATTCAAATCTTTTTGTCGCTTGTATTCCTCTTCTATGGTAGATAATTGTGCTTTCGCAATCAGAAAATCTTCTTGGAGTTGAATGTATTGTTGGTCTTCCATAACGGCAAGAATCTCACCCTTGTGAATTTGCATACCTGGAAGAAGTTTTGTGTTTTTTAGATACCCACCTAGGGGAACGCTGATAGAAATCATGTTTTGAGGGGGGACCTCAATCTTTCCATTCACCTTGATTCTCGTTGGGATCGTTTTACATTCGATTTTGCCAAGTTTAATGTCTGCATTGTTAAGTTGGGCATCTGTCAGCTCAATTGAGTTTCCAGTCGAAATCACTTCCTTTTTGACACTTTTTGGCGCTTTGTTTTGACAAGCTAAGAGGAGTGCTAAAGATAAAAAAAGTACAAATTTGACTTTCATTTTTAAGGATTGGTTAAGTAGTTGAGTTGGATAATCGTTGTATTTAGGTTGTAAATGGCATCTGCATAATTGCTTTGAATAGAAATGTTTTGGTTTATCAATTGTGTCCATTCTAAATAATTAATATCGCCATTGCTAAACTGTAAGTCCGCAATCTTCGTAATTAATGCGGCATTTTTTAAGGCAATTTCTTCATAATAAGCAACGTTGGTTCGTTGCGCCTTATATTTCATTTGATTACTTTCCCATTCAGATTGAATCTTTCCAATTCCCAACAAATAATTGTTTTGTGAAATCAATTGTGCCACGTTGCTTACTTGTATTCTTGATCGTTGGGGTTTAAAGAATAAGGGTACACCAATCCCAAATTGGAGCGAGTGAAATCTTGTACTGCTTGAATATAATTGGTTGTTTGCCCCTACACCTAACATGCTTTGGTTTCCATAGCCGAGGTTGAGGGTTGGTAATAATTTAGATTTTTCCAAAGCGGTGTTTTCCAGCGACAGTTTGTTTTCTTGTTCAAGTGTTTTTATCTCCGGATGTTTTCTTAAGGCAGTGGTGTCCAAGATCTCAATGAAAACCAGGTTAGGTTCTTTTGGGTAAGGAAGGTATTTTTTTTGGGTATTAAGTAACCATTGGAATTGAAGAATAAGGGATTCGATGTCTGCTTTTAAGAGCTTTTGTTGCGAAGTTATTTCACCAAGCTGTGTTTCCGCCGTAATTTTTTCTATGGCATTTGTTTCACCCTTGGCATAGCGAAGGTTGATTTTATCCAAAAATGAAGAATACAAACTGTCAATTTTGGAGAGAATCCGTAGTTTTTCCTGAAGGTATCGTAATTGGTAAAATGCAAGGGTGACCTCTCTTTTAAGTTCTGCCTCCTTTTTTCCCATTATGAGTAAAGCGTTGGTAAAAGTTTCTTTTTGAATCAATTTCTGTCTTTTGTAGACGGTTGGGAAATTTAGGGATTGCGAAATCCCAAATTTGGTATCGTTGTAAAAGGAATTGATTTGTCCATATTCAAAGGATACATTCGTTTGAGGGAGGTCGAGCGTGGCTCCCATCATGTTTTTTTGAATTTCAGCTTCTAATTTTGCGTTTCTTATGGATAAATTGTTTTGCAATGCGCTGTCTAAAGCTGCTTTTAACGTGATTTCGGGTTGCGCATTCACATTGTGAAAAGTGAAAATTAGGATAACCATAAGGGTCGGTATGCTTGTCTTGTTAGACGTTTTTTTCTTGCCCAGTTTATCCAAAAGTACATAGAGGATAGGCAAAACAATCAAAGTCAAGAAAGTGGCTGTTAACAATCCTCCGATGACAACGGTAGCAAGTGGGCGTTGGACTTCAGCGCCAGCCCCTTGGCTAAGTGCCATGGGTAAAAAACCAAGCGAGGCTACGAATGCGGTCATTAGCACCGGGCGTAAACGGTGTTTTGTTCCCAGCAAAACGATGTTTTTTGAATCTGTTTCGCCTTCATCTCTCAAACGATTAAATTCAGTAATCAATACAATCCCATTCAATACCGCCACGCCAAATAAAGCAATGAAACCGATCCCAGCACTGATGCTAAATGGCATGCCTCTTAAAGATAAGAAAAGGATGCCTCCGATGGTAGAAAGGGGAATGGCCGAATAGATAAGCAATCCTTGTTGGATGGAGCCAAAGGCGAAATACAAAAATAAAAAAATCAGCAGCAGTGAAAGGGGTACGGCAATGGAAAGACGTTTTTTTGCGACCTCTAAATTCTCAAAAGCCCCCCCATAAGTTACATAATAACCTGCGGGGAGTTTGATTTCTTTATTGACATTGGTTTGTAAATCTTTGACAATGCTTTGCACATCTCTGTCTTTCACATTAAAACCTACAACAATTCTCCGTTTTGCATCTTCCCGCTGTATTTGATTGACACTTTCTTTTAAGGAAACATCTGCAACCTGGTGTAATGGAACTTGTATTCCTGATGGGGTAGGGATCAGCAGGTTTTGAACGTCTTCTAGTTTTTGCCGCTTATCTCCAGCAAGACGTACCACCAAATCAAATCGTTTTTCGTCCTCAAAAACTTGTCCGCTGCTTTGACCTGCAAAAGCGATGTTAACCACTCGATTGATGTCTGAAATATTCAAACCGTATTGTGCAATCGCACTTTGTCTGTATTTGATAATAAGTTGTGGTAAACCATTGACAGTTTCAACATAAATTTCTTGGGCGCCTTTTATTTTCTGGGCTGCGGTACCCAATTGTTTGGAATATTTGGCAAGGGTATCTAAATTTTCGCCAAATATTTTACACACTACATCTTGCTTTGCTCCTGTCATTAGTTCGTTAAATCGCATAGCAACAGGATATTGAAAACCATATTGAATCCCTGGGACATCTTCCAGCGCTTTTGCCATTTTTTCGGATAACTGATTGTATGAACTTGCTGTGGTCCATTCAGACTTGTCTTTT
>Ga0209400_1000699_pt1 | contig 28953 bp, 41 predicted proteins | sample M_130807_EF_Meta_FD_187313 | JGI IMG/M metagenome (GOLD analysis project Ga0209400, IMG submission 187313) | Freshwater microbial communities from Lake Montjoie, Canada to study carbon cycling - M_130807_EF_MetaG (SPAdes) (version 2) | ecosystem: Environmental > Aquatic > Freshwater > Lake... | reverse complement strand
CCCAAAACGTTAACAACTCTGCGCAGGATTAACGAGGTCTTAGATACCCTGTAATACTTTTGCATTTCATTAGTGTGGTGCTAATTTTTTAGTTTAGCCTCGGGTTTCGGCTCGGGGCTTTTTTTTTAAAATATTTTAAAAAATGTTTTGGAATGTTCAAAAGTCGTATATATTTGCACATACAAAAACCACACTAATCTAAAAATCATGGATCTAATCTACTTAATTTTAGCAACCCCGTTAGCTGTTGCAGTCAGTTTCATCGCCTACAAATTTAAACAGTACAAGCGCGACATTAACAACCTTCCAGAGGCCAAACCTTACCAATGGGAAAAGGATGAATTTATTCCACACTTTGACGATTACACTCAGATGCTAACGCAAAGGCGCTTAAAAAAAAACTAAACAAAAATAAAAAATGATACTTTACACCACACTAGCCAGTATCGCAGCCGTTGCGTTGGGATTGGCTACAAATGTATCCCGCGCTCAGGTGCGAGGATTGAGCAGAGAATTGCGCAAAAAAACAACCTTAGTTACTCAGCACGAAATTAAATTAATGTCGTCGCGCTCCGAATTATTGGGCGCACTTGACAAAGCAAAAACTTGGGAGGGCAGAGGCGAGGAATTGCAGCGTCGTTGTTTAATTGCTGAGAATGACCTAGCGAGCGCGTTACAGAAACTTTTTGCACTCCAGGCAAAGGAGACAGAGCGCAGAGAGAATGCAAGGCTTAGAAAGGCTAAGGAGAGGGCAAAAAAGAGGGAGGTGAGCAATGAGCAACGATAAACAACAGACGGCGGTTGAGTGGTTGGAAAGCCAACTATTAAAACAAAAATCTATTTTAAAAAACCATTTTGAAGAGGGTAAATGGAATGATGACAGATGTGATGAAATTGATAATTGTTTATTATTTATTCAACAAGCCAAAGAAATGGAGAAGCAACAAATCAGAAAAGCGTATTGCTACGGAGAGCATTATAAAGACACAAAGTTGACTACTGATTACTACAACGAAACCTACGGAGGAGGTGAGCAATGACAAACAATAAACAACAAACGGCAGTAACAAACAGAGAAGAAAATTTGCAAAACCCATTTTTTGCACCAAAGGAAAAATATGATGATACTTTTATTAGTGGGTATAGTAACGCAATTAGACACATAAGAGAAGCAATTGGACACATACAATCTCAAAACGACACAGAAGAATTGAGTGAGTTATTTATGTATTCCAAATTATTAATTGAAAAGTTAAAAGAAAAATTTTCCAGCAAATGACAAACAATAAACAACAAAGCAAATGATACAAAACTACTTAATCATCGGGATGGCAATCTTGTTTGTCATCACCCTTCTCCAGTTGCACAAAACAACCGAGCGAGAAGATGAGCTACTGGAAACCATCTCAAACAAGAATCGTTTGATTTGGGATTATGAAACCGAACTGCTTGAGATCAGGTCAAAGATTGCGGAAGCAAACGACCGTGCGAAAACTTGGGAACTACAAGCAAACTTTCTTAAAGAACTAAACGATGACAAAAATCAAAGCACTCGTGGTAAGGGCAACAATTAACAACATCGTCAAGTGGCGTGTGTATTTTGCCGGAGAACTTCTTGCAACCTTTGAGAATGAGAATGATGCCATCTATTATGCTAACTTTATAGATCGACAATGATGAACACGAAAGCAATGGTTGAATACCTATTGACCCACCGACCCGAAACAAGGGATTGCGACATCAAACTGATGGCGGTGATTTATCGCAGATTATGTGAAGGAAAGGATTTTTTCACGGAGTTTGAAGCAAAGCGATTGCCATCACCGGAAACGATTCGCAGATGGAGAGCCAAGCACCAGGAAGAGAACGAAGAATTGCGTGGTCACAATTATATTCTAAGGCACAAATCTCAAATCAGAGTTCAGCAACAATTGGGATACAATGTCTAACATCATAAATTTAAGCGGTGGTCGCACTTCAGCGTATATGACAAAACGATTGATTGACGAAGGTGGTGAGTATCTTGTGACCTTTCAGAATACTGGAAAGGAGATGCCACAAACACTTGACTTTATCAATGAATGCGACCATCGGTGGAATTTGAATTTGGTGTGGTTAGAATATCGAAAACCAGCAACATTTGAAGTTGTAACTTACGACACCGCATCACGCAATGGTGAACCTTTTGCACAACTTTTGCAACAAAGACCATCATCAATACCAAATCAACAATTCAGATTCTGCACGATGGAATTAAAAATTGAGACATTGCGTAGATATTTGAAATCAATTGGAATAAAACAATACACATCTTTTAATGGAATCAGGTATGATGAACCAAGAAGATGGGCAAAGATCAACGCAACTGATTTAGATGTTGAACTTCCTTTGGTTCAATGGAAAACGACCAAGCAAGAAGTATTGAGCTGGTGGAAAGAACAATCATTTGATTTGATGGTGAATGAACCATACGGAAATTGCGATGGATGTTTCTTGAAAGGCAAAGGCAAGTTGTCAATTATTGCAAAGGAGAAACCCGAATTGTTGGATTGGTGGATTGATATTGAGAATCAAAGCGGACATCAATTCAAAAAGGAAATCAGTTATGAACAATTAAGAGACAAGGCACAATCACAACTTGGCTTGTGGGATGACGATCCATCGTTTGAATGTTTTTGCAATGTAGATTAAAAAGATTATATTTGAACCGTTAACTGGAATGTAAGAGATTCCGAAAGTTAAAACTCTATTGCCCTGTTGAATTAGTCGCACTCTTACTGCACTAATTTGATGGGGCTTTTTTTATGGCTAAAGACAAAAAATCATTTTTACTCTACTGCGACCAGCAAGGAGTATTCAACAAACTACCTGATGAAATTGCGGGTAAATTAATCAAACACATCTTTGCTTATGTAAACGATGAAAATCCACCGTGTGATGACTTACTATTGACCATCGCATTTGAACCCATTAAAACGCAACTGAAGAGGGATTTGCGTAAATATGATGATTACATTGATAAACAAAAGTTCAATGGTGCGAAAGGTGGTAGACCAAAGAAGGAAGAAACAACCCAAATAACCCAACCCTTTTTTCAAGAACCCAAAAAAGCTGATAATGTAACTGATAATGATAATGTAAAAGATATAAAAGTTAAAAGGGATGTTTTTATCAAACCATCCATTGTTGAAATTAAAAAATATATGTTGGAAATTGGGATGAATGATGTATCTGAAAAATGGTTTGACTATTATGAAAGTAACGGATGGTTAGTTGGTAAAAACAAGATGAAGAACTGGAAGGCAGCGGTTCGTACTTGGAAGAATAATAATCTTTCAAATAATGTGACTACTCCACAAGTTATCAACCGAAAAGTATTTAACTTGCGAGAATATGACGAACGAACTTGAGGACTACATAATTGGTCAACTACTATTCTACGACCAAACACGGGCAATGTTGCCGAGAATCAAATCACAATGGTTTGAAACACCACTTAACAAAAGAATCTTTGATGTGATGTTGGAGATGTACATCAACAACGATGAGATTGATGTGCTAACTTTGGGAAAGAAGTTCAGCCGTGCTGAGATGGTGACAATCGTGAAGCTCACGCAGAATGTCTATGGAATGCCAAACATCAGCAGCCACCTTCCAGCACTTGAACACAAGTACCTGAAGAAACAATTTATTGATAACATCACCAACTTGGATTTGACATCTGACTTGAAAGAGATTCTCACCAATGTTCAGACAATGGTCGACAACACCAAGTTCACCACCATCAATGACCCGGTTACAATTACCCAAGTTACCAACAAGACGGTTGATGCTATTATTGAGGCGGTGCATAGAGGTGACAAGCTCACGGGAAGACCAACGGGATGGGCAGGACTTGACCGAGTATTGGGCGGATGGAACAACGGCGATTTGATTGTAATGGCTGCAAGACCGGGTCAGGGTAAAACGGCACTTGCTTTGTCGCTGATGTATGACTTCGCCAAGATTGGTGGTAAGGGATTGTTTTTGTCTTTGGAGATGAGCAACGAGCAACTTGTTAAACGATACTTGTCATTGATCACCGACCTTGCAAACTGGAAGATTCGCAATGCAAACCTTCGAGAGTTTGAAGTTCAGCAACTTATCAATTCAGCCAACAATCAAACGGTGCAATTCTACATTGATGACGATCCGAATTGCATTATCCAACAAATCAAATCAAAAGCCAAGATTCACAAAGCAAAACACGGACTTGAGTTGTTGGTGATTGATTACATCCAGTTGATCAAAGGAACAAAAACAAACAGGGAACAAGAGATTGCAGAAATTTCCCGAAACTTAAAATTGCTTTCTAAGGAACTAAACATCACAGTCATAGTGTTGGCTCAGTTGTCACGCAAATGTGAGGAGAGAGCGGACAAAAGACCTATGCTTAGCGATATCCGTGAGAGTGGAAGTATTGAGCAAGATGCGGATGTTGTGATGTTCCCATTTCGCCCGGCATACTATTCAGGTGAGAAGCTCCAGCAAGAAGAAGCCGAACTAATTATCGCAAAGAATCGTCACGGTGAATGCTACACAATACCAACGACATTCATCGGTGAACGCACAACGTATCAAGAACGACTATGAGGCACGGAAGTTTATTTTCGGGAATAGGTGGGTTTGATTTAGCAGCCGAGTGGATGGGATGGGAAAACATCTTTCATTGCGAGTGGATGGAATTTCCACGAAAAGTATTGGACTATCACTTCCCTGATGCGGATAGTCACATAGATATTTGTACAACTGATTTCAAAAAATATGCAAACAAAATTGACATTCTTACTGGAGGATTCCCCTGCCAACCATTTAGCACCGCAGGTAAAAGAAAAGGCACGGATGATGAACGCTACTTGTGGGGCGAGATGCTTAGAGCAATACAAGAGATTAAACCGAGATTCGTCATCGCTGAAAATGTCTTTGGTATCACGAATATTGATGGCGGATTGGTATTCGAGCAGGTGTGCCTTGACTTGGAAACTGAAGGGTACGAAGTTCAGCCGTTTATTATTCCAGCTTCAGCCAAAAACGCACCGCACCGAAGAGACCGATGTTGGTTTATTGCCTACGCCAACGGCAATGATGGACGAAGCACCAATAGAGAAAGTGGATGCCAGAAATCAGAAACAAATGGAGAAGGGCAACAGTCCATTCATTCTCGGATTGGGGCAACAAGCAATGAGGGGAATGCTACCGACACCAAGAACTGCGGATGCAGAAGGGGGGTGTGTCAAAAATGTGCAGATGGAAAACGGGAATTATTTCAGAACCAACAAGGAGGGTGTGAGATGGGGTGTGAAATTGAGGGATGTTGTGGAGTCGGGGATGCTACCAACACCAACTGTGATGGACTCAACCAGTGCAACAGCAACGATGAAATCAACACAAGTCAAAGAAGGTTCAATGCATTCAATGACATTAAGCAGATTTCTATTGACACCAAGTGCATCGGACGGACTGAGATCAGGAATGACAATGGACAGTTTGAAACGCCACAACAAAGTGAATGCAGAGAACAGCAATTTAGCGGAGCAGATAGCACACAAAGTTGGTGGAGGAACTTCCCATCTCAACCCCCGATTTGTAGCGGAGATGATGGGATTCCCCGTCAACTGGACGGAATTACCTTTCCAAAGTGGAGAGCAGAATCTATCAAAGGATACGGAAACGCAATAGTGCCACAAATTGCCTATCAATTATTTCAAATCATCAACGAGTTATGAACCACTACCAGGAAACCCACCTACTAAAACAAGAAGTCAAACGGCTCAAAGGAGTAATTGCCGAACTCAATCAGAAACGCATTGACGAGGTCAAGAAACTTAAAGACGAAATCATCAATCCAAGATGCAAGATCAACGAGATAGATGCCGAATGGACTGAGGCGATGCGAGTGGTTGCAATCGTCTATGATGTCACACCTGATGCAATCTTGGAGAAGGTTCGCACTCAAAACATTATGGATGCTCGGCACTTGTTTTGCTATTTATGTAGGAAGCATTTGAAGATGACTTATCTTTCCATCGGCAAGATTCTTCACCGTGATCACTCAACCATCATCAACTCCGTGCAAGTGTATGAATCTCTTGTAGAATATGACCGAACAACCAACAAACTATATGTCGAATCTTTATCCTTACTGGGTGTGCATTTGCACGAAAGGTCTAAGCTCGTCAATACATATTCTCCGGTCTGAAGATGAGATGTTGCGTGTAAAGAAAAAATACGAAAGGAATGGTTATATTTGTAGTATTGAAAAGAAAGATTGAAAAAAGCGGAAATCATAGAGGAACTCTCGAAAGCGGAATGGCTGACCAAAGCCACGAAGAACATCGCCAAAGGAAACGAGTTGGCAAGGGAACTCTATCAATTCTACTTTTTGACCATACTGCAAAAACCTGATGAACAAATCGAAAAGATATACAACGACGGATACATCCAATTTTGGACAATCCGTCTTTTGTACCTTTGTATCAACGGCAACCGGCATCCCTTTGGTGAATCTCGGATATATGATCAGTACGATGTCTATGACCTGCACTTGTCTGAAGAACCCGACCTTCTTTTGGAAAGGGAAGAAGATGAGCGAATCGAACAAAAACGAATCAACAAAATAAATCAGGTAACTGAAGAAGCGTATTTCTATGAAAGGGAGTTATTCAAGTTATGGTGTAGTGGAATGTCAGCACGAGCAATCCACCGCCAAACGGATATTTCAGTCAGGGAGATATTGCGTGTAGTAAAATTAATGAAAGAAAGATGTACAACGAAATAATTGGAATTGCTTGTCTAAGCATCATCATCGTCAACTTCGGCAAACCAGCCGACCTACTCAAACGCTATCTCTACGGAAGCGACTATTCCAAATGGAAACGAATGAAACCACTTGACTGTGCTTTCTGCTTATCGTGGTGGTTGGGATTGTCCTTTTTTATATACACATACGGATTTGTGGGTATCTTGTATGCATCCATCGCAACCGTAATTGTTGCACTCCTTGAGACAAAACTATGATAGAATTCATCCAGTCACTTCGCCCGGCATACGAGATGTATAAAAAGACACTCGTATTCCAATTAACGCCTGAGCAATCCGCACAACTTCAGAATGTACATCGTGAGATATTTGGTCGCAATGTTCCCAACTGCTCAACTTGTGTGATTGAATCGGTGTTCTCACTTTTAATTTGGGCAGACCAAAAAGCGATTGAGTTGGCACAACTTGCCGATGATGAGCAGAAACCAAAACGCAAACGGATAAGCAAATGACAAAAGCAATTTTAGAATTCAATCTTGACGAAGAACGCCATCAGTTTGAAGATGCAGTTGACGGATGGAAGTGGAAATGCATCGTATCTGAACTTGACAATGAATTGAGAACACGGACAAAATACGCATCGGATGATACACCTGATGAAGTTGTGGATGCACTCATCAAAATGCGTGACTTCCTGCGTGAATCACTAAACGAGGAGGGATTGATACTTTGAAGAAACACACTCAAATCTATATGAATCACTTTGGATATGATATAAGTGACTTCATTCCTTGCGAGGTGTGTGGGAAAACTGCCATTGACATCCATCACATTGAAGCGAGAGGAATCGGAGGGAGCAAAGAGGCAGACAACATTGAAAACTTGATGGCGTTATGTCGTGGGGATCATTTGAAGTATGGTGATAAAAAACAACACAAGGAGTGGTTGAAATCCATTCACGAACAAAGATTGTCAATGGTAAAATAATGTGATGCAAATGTGATAAATATGGCAAACAACCCAAAAGCAATAGAGAACTTAAAACCCTTCAAACAAGGCGAGGATGAAAGGCGAATCGGCAACGGAAGACCGCAGAAGCTCATAACCCAAATGAAGGAAATCGGATACACCAAAACTCAGGTGGAAGAAACGATGTTGTCTATGTTGTCGCTTGGCAGAAAGGAACTGGAGAAGATAGACCGAGGGGATGAGTACACAATTATGGAACGCACAATTGCCGGTGCATTGCTAAAAGGTCACGACAAAAACTCCTTGTTCAACTTGGAGATGTTGCTCACACGATCACAAGGCAAACCGAAAGAAACCATTGACCAAACAATCCAATCAAAAAATTTTACAATAACTTTGAATCTCGATGAAAAAAACTTGGAGAGGTGAGGACACATTCCCACCGTATGACGGAGAACTGAAACTCGTGGCAACCTTTGATGGTGAAATCAAACTTGCTCGGTTTATTGACGATATGTGGATTGACGAAAACACAATGGCTTGGATCAATGTGATGTACTGGATGCCCATCCCAATTCTGCCAAACGAATGAAAGTAATCCAATCGGGACATCTCGGTGATTTGATCTATTCACTCACGGCAACCAAGCGAGTTGCGGAGTTACACGGTGCGGTAGATTTCCACATCGGATTCCGTGAGCAGAATACTGTTTCAGGTCATCCAAGCGGAGGATACTGTATGAACTTAAAATCATACGAATACATCAAACCCTTGCTTGAGCATCAATCGTACATTAAAAGCGTTGAGATGCACTCACACCCCGACATTGATTATGACTTCGATAAGTTCAGGAATCACGGATTGAATCTCGCTGCTGGTGATTTGAGGCGGAATCAGTTTCTTGTGTACCCCGAATTGATGTCCGACCTTCACGAACCTTGCATTGAAGCGAATGAACCTATCCCATACTTTGCGGACAAGATACTTTTGAACTTCACATCTCGTTATCGCAATTACGATATCAACTATTTCCCACTCAAAGAACACAAGTGCGTTTTCTTTGGATACGAAGATGAGTACATTGCATTCACCGACAGATGGCAGTTAGATTGTGAACTATTGAAATGTCAAGATGCTTTGATGTTGGCAACTATTATCGGCAGTTGCAAGGCATTCATCGGAAATCAATCAAGCACATACGCAATCGCAGAACAAATGAAAGTTAAACGATTGCTTGAGATATGCGTTCACTCACCGAATGTCATCCCCATCAACAATGGCTTTGACTATGTCACGAATCAAGCGTTTAATCACTTATTAGCAACTCTATGAAATTACTGATATTAACTGACGGAATCAATGGTGTAGTTTACCACCGACTATACACCCCACATCTACGGATGCAACTTGACGGACAAGCGGATGTAAGCGTTTGCCAATCACAAGAAGAATGGCTCACCCTTGACTATCGTGCATTTGATGTGATCATATTCTCACGATGGCTTGGTGCAAAACATTATGATGTGTTGAAGAAGATTGCTGATTCAGGCACTCCCTATGTTGTTGACATTGACGACTATTGGGTGCTACCAAAATACAACCCGGCATATTGGGCATATCGCAAAGGAATCAAGCAATCTGTGAAAGATTCCATAAATTACGCTGATGCGGTCATCACCACAACTCCAGCACTTGCCAAAGAGATTCAATTAATCAATGAGAATGTTATCATCGCATCCAACTGCCTTGACTACACACACAAGCAATGGGAAGCCGAACCGATGGAACGCACGGACAAAGTGAAGGTCGGATGGGTTGGTGGAGTTACACACGAGGAGGACTTGAAGTTGATTGCTGACCAAATCAAAGGGATGGACATTGAGTTCTACATTTGCGGTTATACACCAGGAGAGATTTGGAATCGCATCGCCAAGAGTATGCCAAATGCAAAGATCGTGGAAGGCACAACCGTGTTTGAATATGGTGAGGTGTATCGTCACTTTGACTTCGTGGTTGCACCGTTGCAAGATACCAAGTTCAACCAATGCAAATCTGAGCTGAAGATAGTTGAGGCAAGTGCATACAAAAAACCAATCATTTGTTCTGCGGTGTATCCCTATTTGTACCATCAGGCGAATGACGGAGTGTTGTTCGTTCAGGGTAACGAGTGGAGGACTGCAATTCAAAAACTGATTGATGTTGGTCATTCAGTTCGTCAGTCAATGGGATTGAGCAATTACGAGTATTGCAAAAAGCATCACAACCTTGAACTTCACAACTTAACAAGATTGCAGTTATACAAATCGTTGTGCAAATAAACTACACACGACCATATCTAACCAACTACCAAAGGGACATCCTTGATTGCGATGCCCGTTTCACGATTACGGCTGCGAGTACCAAGACAGGCAAGACGGCATCACACATCATTTGGCTATTTGAACAAGCACTCCAATGCAAGGATGGTCAATCCGTGTGGTGGGTTGCTCCAGTATACCAACAAGCGGAGATTGCATTCCGAAGAATGAAGAACCAAGTCACGGACAAAAACTTCTTTATCAGCAATGAAACAAAACTATTGTTGACATTGCCAACGGGTGCAAGGATTGAATTCAAGTCAGGTGAGAAGCCGGACAACTTGTATGGTGATGATGTGTACGCTGCGGTGATTGATGAGGCATCAAGGATGCGTGAGGAATCGTGGTATGCACTCCGTTCAACTTTGACTGCAACACAAGGCAAGTGCAAGTTGATAGGGAATGTCAAAGGCAAAAAGAATTGGTTCTACAAATTAGGGGAACGAGCAAGGCAAGGAGAAGCCGAATACAAGTATTTCAAAATAACTGCATACGATGCTGCAAGGGAAGGCATCATCTCGGAGAAAGAGATTGAACAAGCAAAGCGAGATCTACCTGATTATGTATTCCGTGAACTCTACCTTGCCGAACCAGCCGATGACAAGTCGAATCCGTTTGGCTTGGATGCAATCCGCAAATGCTACCGACCAATATCTTCCGCCAAAACTATTGTGTATGGGATAGATTTGGCGAAGTATACGGATTACACGGTGATTATTGGTATGGATGCAAATAATTGCGTGAGTTTCTGCGAACGATTCCAAGCGGATTGGTCAGTCACTCAAGCGAGGATTGTCAAACTGATTGGCAACACACCATCGTTTGTGGATAGCACCGGAGTTGGTGATCCTATCGTTGAACAACTTCAGCGACTTTGTCAAAGAGTCAAGGGATTCAAGTTTACAAGCCAAAGCAAACAACAACTCATTGAAGGACTTGTGATGTCGGTGCAACAAACCGATGTGTTCTTTCCTGAAGAACCGATTGGCTCGGAGATGGAGAACTTTGAATTTGAGTACACAAGAACGGGTGTGCGATATACTGCACCGCCCGGACTACACGATGACTGTGTGATGGCTCTCGCACTTGCCGTTGATTGCAAAGCTCATAATAGACCAGGAACATTTTATTTTGCATAGTGTAAAAAATGCACATTGCTCAAACCAAATTGAAACGCTATGAATTGGAAAAACATAACCATCCACCAACTACAAGAGATTCACTCTTGTCGTGATATGTCTGACCTTGAGAGGCAGATGAACATCCTTGCTATTGCTTTGAATCTTTCAATGGATGAGGTCGAATCAATGACATTGGACAAGCTCACAACCGAGTTTGCAAAGTTGTCGTTCTTGAATGACCTACCCAAAGCACCAATCAAGTTCACCTTCAAACTTCGTGGTCGTTATTTCAAGTTAGCCAAAACGCCAAACGAGATGTGCGGACACCACTTCATTGAACTCCAGCAAGTATTCAAGGGTGATGTGATTGAGTCGCTCAACAAGATTGTTGCGTTGCTATCGGTAGAGGTGGATTTCTTTGGAAGGAACAAGAAGGTCATTGATGCTCAGGCACACTATGAGGACAAATGTGCGTTAATGATGCACTTGCCTGTCCCACTTCCGTACACCTATGCTCTTTTTTTTTTGGAAGTTTATCCCGAGTTATTGAAAAATATCCTTTGCTCTTTGAAGGAGGAGATGAAGGAGATGACCGAGCAGTTGACCAAAGTCCAATAGTTTGGTTGGAGATAGTTGACAAGATTGTCAAAGGTGATCGCACCAAGTGGGACTTCATTCTTGATATGCCATTGATTGAGTTCTTGAATGCGATGGCGTTCTACAAAGCCAAGACCAAAGAACGGCAGAAACGATTGGAGGATGCTGCCGGGAAAGGATTCAATCCGTACATCGTGGCTTGTTTGAACGAGATGTTGTGATACTGAGCGGTATAATACCAAGCGGTATCAATTGCGATGTCCTAAATTATCCCAATCGGTAACAAATAGTTGTGTGTATTTGTTACAAACAAACGGCAGTATTTCAAATTATTGCCAATTTATAGGATTGGTGGGGAATGTTAGTCGCAAATTCTCACAATACTTGCGACATTTTTCCACTATACTCGGTGATTACCCGAATAACTGCCTGAAATTTTCCATCATAACTATACGCATTCGGGTATAATGTGGCATAAAACACCCAAAACTATATGCTTTCGGGTACTATAACACACATTATTGTGCAATTATTGTGCAATCAATTAACTAATATATTGGTCAATGTGGTGCAAAATGGGCGCAATTAACCATTATAAGGTGCAAAGATGAGCTTCATTTGAAAAATGGGCGCATTTGGAACGCAACCACCTATCCGCTATTTTTTATCGTGGCTCTATCAATCACCCAACAACCCGACAGTTATCATCCAGCATTCAACGACACGAACTTCGTGATCACGGAATCTTCAGGTGGTATCTACACGAAAGACAATTTCAAGTTCATTGCAAATGTCAAAGTTGCAGCGACATCCGTTGCCAAGTTAAAAGCACCTATCTACTACGGAAGCACAAACAAGGGGGTATTCAACATTGGTCGCATCCTTGAGAGTTATGTGGGCAACGATTGGAACTTTGCAGATACATCACCAAGCGGATGCACATCATCATTCTCGGATTACGAGGTCGAGTTTGGGTATGAGTATTCACCATCAGCAACCGGCACAATCACGGAGTATCTTGATTTGACTTCAGCAACTGGAACTGTTTGGAATGCTGCCTTGAATCCGTTTGATTTGGTCAGTTACGCACAAGCTCAATATCTTGCCACATCATCAAGTGCAAAGTTCTTGACAAATGTCAGAACGAGATACATCCATCGCACTCAGAAGGATTGGCTCTATGCTTTGAAAGGGGATGCCACAAGCGTTGTAATTACCTACTCCGATGCAAGTACCCAAACATTCACATTGCCTTCGTCTAAGGTCGTGAGAATACCCGTAGGAAGCCAACTAACAATACCCGGTGGTGCGACTTACTTTGATGTCGTGTTGAAACTCGGTGGAACTGCCAAGTCAGAAACCTATCGCATCACCATCAAAGACGAGTGCAGTAAATACGAAACAACGGATATCTTCTTTATGAACCGACTCGGTGGATTTGATTCCTTCCGTTTCAATATGGTTAGACGAGATACATTCGAGGTTGCGAGAAAGCAATTCCAATCCAATCCATACTCACTCGGTGCGACATACGGTTATGCGACAAGTGTTCGCACACGATCAAACTATCACACAACTGCAAGTCAGAAAGTGAAACTCACATCCAATTGGATTGATGACACCGAATCCGTTTGGTTGCGTGATCTAATTGAATCACCGGTGGTTTATATGTATGATGGTACTTTGTATGCGGTTAACATTGACAATGCAACCTACGAGCAAAAGAAAGGTGTGCAAGACAAGTTGTTCAACCTTGAACTTGATGTTACCTTGTCATTCGCTGACAAATCACAACGCTTATGATCAGGTTATTAGTCAATAACTCACCAGTTGACCTAACGGACAACTTTGACATTCTCATCTCCAAGTCAATTGCCGACATCAAGTCACCCGAAACAAGGTCAAGTGAGTGGACAAAGACGGTTGTCATTCCTGGTACTCGTGCCAACAACAAGTTATTCGGTCACATCTTTGAGGTTGAACAAACCATTCAAGGAACTACGCAGTTTGCACCCGACTTCAATCCGAACAAGAAAGCGGATGTCGTGGTGTTGCTTGATGAGATTGAGCAGTTAAGGGGATTCATCCGATTGATTCAAATCAATGTGCTGGATTCAACGGACATCCAATATGAATGTTCACTACACGGACAAACGGCTGATTTATTCACAACCATCGCAGACCGCAAATTGAATGTGTTGGACTTCAGCGAATACAACCACACCTTGTCAAGTGGTACGGTGATAGATTCTTGGGCGACATCAATCTATAAAAACGGAAGCACTCAGGCGTTTGCACTTGGGGAAGGTTATTTATATTCGATGATCGACAAGGGGTATTCTACTACTCGGAACATCACGGACTTCCCTGTCATTGCAATGACACCTTGCCTTTATGCAAAAACTGTCGTTGATAAGATTTTCAGCAATGCTGGGTATTCATACACATCGGATTCGTTCTTCAACAATGAACGATTCAAACGATTAATTGTATCACCACCAAACGGATTGTCACTAAATATTACAACGATTGCCAATAGACAATTCCAAGCATCAAGGATTACAACGGCTCAATTGGTTCAGAATGGAACTGTCTTGATTTTTCAAGATGATTCAAGCGGTGGAAACTTTGACAATGGTGGAAATTACAATCCAGCAACTGGAGAGTTTACCGTTCCAACATCAGGTCAATATGTATTCAATGCTGACTTGTTTGCACAAATTACACCAATTGGTTCGTTCAGCAATGTAACGATGGAATATGCATTGTTGGTCAATGGTAAAATTGTGGATATGACTTGGGAGCAAATTGGGGCGTTCAATGTTGGATTCAATACTGCATCTTATATTACATTTAGCGTGGTCAATGTCAATGCCGGTGATAAGGTAAGCATCAAGTTCAAAGGGTTCTATGATTACGGGACAAGTACATATTTAGCCAACGCATCATTTCAATTTGGATTGCTCACAACTTCAGCGTTTTGGAATGATCAAAATGCTACATCCTTTGGTTATGGTGACAATATAGATTTTGGAACTTTCTTAAACTCTGAAGTCAAGCAGAGTGATATGCTGATGAGTTTTGTGAAGATGTTCAACTTGTACATTGAACCAAGCAGAGATCAACCAAAGGTTCTGAGGATTGTTCCCCGTGATGATTTCTACAACGGAGCGAATGTGGATTGGACAAAGAAGCTGGACTATTCACAACCAGTTGAGATCGTGCCAATGGGTGATTTGGATGCCAATCCTTATGTGTTCACTTACAAAGAAGGTGGTGATATAACAAACAAAGAATACCAGGAACTCTATCAGTCAACATACGGCTCACGGACATACAAAGTGGAGAATGATTTTGTCAAGACCGAGAAGAAGATTGACATAGTATTTGCACCAACTCAAATCAAAAGTTACGACAACAAACAACGCAATTTTGTGTTGAGTTATGTTGAAGCTCAGAAAGATGGTGACTTGAGAATTATGTATTATTCGGGATTGCAAACTGGTGTATCGTGGAGATTGTATGCAAGTCCTGATGCTTATTCTCAGCGGAGTAGTTTGCCAATGACCATTCACTATGACTCATTAAGCAATCCGACCTTTGACATACTCTTTGGTATGCCGAAAGAACTCGGTGTTGGTGCTGGGTACAAATACGGTAATTCAAACCTTGTCACAAATTATTACTTCCGATTCCTAAACGAGATCACCAATAAGAACTCCAAGATCCTACGAGCTTATTTCAGAATCACACCATCGGATTGGATTAATTTGCGATTCAACAACTTGTACTTTTTTGAAGGTCAATACTGGAGATTGAATCAAGTGAACGATTACAACCCAACTGATGAAGGTGTTTACGAATGTGAATTCCTTCTTGCTCAGTTCATATCTCCACCAACCATCACTAACAAGACGGTTGGAAGTCAAACGGGAAACGGAGGAAATACGGAAACTTATGGAGATATTTATCCAAGCGGAAGCAATCCGATCAGACCAGGAATTCGCAAAATAAGTGTTGGTGGTAGCACGGGAACGGGAAACGGAGTTTTTGTCGGTGAACGAATTGCACAATCACCAGTCAACACGAACAACTCAGGACTTGGGTTGACCGATGTTGTATTTGGAAACAATACAAATGGAACTGTGGCACTTGTCTGCGATGACTTTGAAGTCACCAAATCAGATACACTCTACATTGGAAACTTTGAGATGTATCCAAACTTCTTGAGTGGTGGTGCAACGCAAACCGTATCCGCAAACTATTCGGCAACAAAATATGATTGGTTGATCATAGCATCAACAACTGCCGGGAATTTTACAATCACTCTACCTGATCCAACTGGACTAAGTGGAAAAACTTGGATTATCAAAAAGCCATTGGCAGGACATCAAGTGACCATTGACACCGCAACTGCTGCACAAATAGATGGTAGCGATACGCACACACAAACATCAGCACATTCATATGATGTCATCACTACTGATGGCGTTCAATTTTACATAATAGCAGAAGGACACTAATGGCACTAAACGCAACGATTGACTTAACCGTCAAAAAACCTGACTTCAAATCAATGAAGTCAGAAATAAAGGAACTGACCATCGCAGCTCAACAAGCGGTGATGCAGTTCGGTGAGTTCTCACCTGAAGCCGTGAGAGCAGAACAAGCACTTGCCGGTGCAAGGGATAGGATGGATGATTTCAATGATCGTGTCGCTGCCGTCAATCCCGATAAGTTTGCACAAATCAACACAGTTGTTCAAGGAGTTGCTCGTGGATTCCAAGCAGCACAAGGGGCAATGGCTTTGTTCGGCAACGATTCAAAGGACTTGGAAAAGACAATGGTCAAACTTCAAGGTGCGATGGCATTGGCTGAAGGTCTTGAGGGATTGGGTAAGGTTCAACAACAATTCTCAGCGTTAGCAAACACAATCAAAGGAAAAGTTGTACAAGCATTCTCAACTTTGAGAGGTGCAATCACGGCATCAGGAATTGGATTGTTGGCAATCTCTTTGGGTTATGTTGTGGCAAATTTTGAAAAGGTATCAAGTGCAATAACCAATGCAATTCCTGGTCTTGCCAAATTTGGCGAACTCGTAGGTCAATTGGTTCAAAACTTTACTGATTTTATTGGAGTTACATCTGAAGGTGAACGGCAACTTGCAGCATTTACCAAAACTGTTGAAGCCAATAAAACATCTATTCAAGGTCAGATTGATGTATTAAATGCTCAAGGTAATCAAGAAGAAAAAATCTTTGATTTGAGAGAACAATTGATTGATCAAGATATTGCATTAATTGACAAGCGAAGAAGTTTAGGCGTAAAATTAACTGAGGAGCAATTAAAAGAAGAAAATCAACTTTACACCGAATATGGGTACAAGAAGCAAGTATTAAATGCTGAAGAAGTCAAATTCTATGCGGACAAAAATAAAGCTTTAACGGATTATCTTGAGTTATTTGTAAAGGATACTAAAAAAATAAATGACGATGCTGATAAATCGGCAAAAGAAGCCAAAGAAATTGCAGTCAAAGATGAGTATCAATTAAATGAAGAACATTGGAATCGTTTGCAAGAATTAACAACTCAAAAATTAAACGAAGACACGGCATTATTGCAAGAACAATATGACAAGGATTTAGAAAAATTCAAAGATGTTGAAGGAGCAAAAGAAGCTTTACAAGAATTATATCGTGATAGGGCTGATGCTTTACAAGAAACATACAATGCTTCTCGTCTTGCTCAAAATATAGAATACAACAACAAACAAGTACAACTTGAAACCAAGTCGGCACAACAAATTTCAGATGCGAAACTTTCAATTGCACAAAGCACAGTTGAAGGATTAAGCGCATTAAGTAGCATATTAACTGCTGAAGATCAAAAGCGTCAAAACATTCAGAAGGCAATCGCATTGGTAGAGATTGGAATTGATACTGCAATTGCCGTTAGTTCATTGAACGCTGAATCCGCAAAGGCATCTGCAAAGGTTGCTGGAATACTTGGACCAGCAACTCCCGTGTTCACCGCAGCATACTATGCACAAGGGATTGTTCGCATTTTGGCGAATGTAGCAAAAGCGAAGCAAGTGCTATCAGGTGGCAAAGCATCAAGTGGTGGAGGTGGAGGAGCAATGGGTATTAATGCACCGGCAATGTCAGCACCAAATATCAGCTCATCACTTCCAACCGTAAGCGGATTTGATACGAAAGTATTTGTAACTGAAGGTGATATCCGCAGAACAAGTAATCGTGTGGATTCCACGAAAAAGGTATCCGTTGTCAAATAGTGCTATTTAAGAAAGATGAAGTTACCAGTTTACAAATTAGACATCAACGAGTTTGACGATGAAACAGGCATTGAGTTTGTTTCGCTTGTAGAAACTCCAGCCATACAAAAGGACTTTCTTGCATTTGTTGAAGTTGGTCAGAATGAAAATAAAGACGAATTCATAACTCGTTGCATCAAATATGTAATTGACGAAGGCAAATCATCAGAACAAGCCGTTGCAATCTGCAATTCAATGTGGGATACCCATTTCTCATTTGCAAAGGTGAGCTTTGATTGGGATGGTGTTGGATCAACTGCTGATGGCAAAAAGATGATCCAGGATGCAATTGACAACGGTGACGAAGTATATGTCATTTCTGCTCGTGATTCAAAAGATAACATTGATATCAATTTGCCAAGTGATCACATCTTTGCAACTGGAAGCAACACAGCAAAAGTTGAGAAGGTCAAAGCACTTGGAATCTCTAAACACTATGACAACAATCCTGATGTAGTAAAAGCATTGGGAAGCATTGGTCAAAAGTTTAAGATGCAGTTTGCAATCCAAGACGAAGAAAAACGCATCGTTACTGGAGCAGCAATGATTGCTGATCTACCCATCTACCGAAGGGATGATGTGCGTGGAGAATACTATGTTGTATTTGACAAGGAGAGCATCTTCAAGATTGCAAAAAAGTGGGCAAGGGGCAACAAGTACGATGCGGTGAACACACACCACAACACACCAATCGCAGATGGCGTGAGCTTGTTTGAATCATACATCATTGATCGTGAACGGGGCGTGATGCCACCAAAGGGATTTGAAGAGGTTGCAGATGGTTCTTGGTTTGTTTCATACCTTATTGACAACGATGAAGTGTGGTCAAAGGTGAAGTCAGGCGAGTTCAAAGGATTCTCAGTTGAGGGTGTTTTTGACTTTCCCGTTGACGCTGATGAACAACTCCTTCAGCAAATGAAATCAATCCTTTCCCAATGGAATGGCAAGTAAAATTGCAACACTCAAAACAAAAAACTAATTAATATACAAATGAACGCAAAAGAAACACTCAAGGAAATCCGCACAATGCTCGGATTCTCTGACGAAGAAATCAAAGTCGAGATGGCAACCGCCACATTGACTGATGGTACTGTAATCACTTACGAAGGTGAATTGGCAATCGGAACTGCCATCTTCGTTCAAACTGCTGAGGGTGATATCCCAGCACCTGATGCAACCCACGAGGTTGAAGGTGGAATGTTGGTGACAACTGTTGACGGAATCGTTACCGAAATCGTTGAACCTGAAGTTGAGATTGAAGTAGAAGCTGAAGAGTTTGCAACAGTAAGTGCATTCAACGAAGTTGTTGCTAAGATGGAAACTGCCATTGCTGAATTGACTGCTAAGGTTGCAACATTGACTGCATCTAACAACAACCACAAAGAAGCAATGAGCAAAGCAATCGACTTGATTGAGAAAGTTGCTGACTTGCCTTCAGAAGAACCAACCAAAACTCCCGTTTCAAACAAGAAAAACGACAAGTTTGAAGCACTCACAAAATTCAAAAACTCACTAAACAAATAAGAAAATGTCATTTACCGTATCTTCCTTAGCCGCCTACACCAACGAACAGTCAACTGATCTGTTGGTAAAAGCATTGTTCAGCAACAAAACTGCTGCAACTTTGTATGCTTCTAATCAGGTGCAAGTTGGAGTAAAATCCGCTGCATCTTTGAACATCCTTGCTTCAACCGTTTACTTCCAAGCCGATGGTTGTGGTTACAATCCAAGTGGTGTGACTACATTCACTCAGCGTAACATCACCGTTGGTGCTGTGAAAGTTGAAGAAACTTTGTGTCCTAAAACTTTGGAAGCAAAGTGGATGCAAACACAAATTATGCCCGGTTCACCAACAATGATTCCTTTTGAGGAGCAGATTGGAAATGAGAAGGCAGCCGTTATTGCACAAACTTTGGAAACTGCAATGTGGCAAGGTGACACCGCAAGTGGTAACCCTAACTTGAGTCGTTTTGATGGATTCAGCAAAATCATCGCTGCTGCATCTCCAACATTGGCAAATGCTGCTCCAACAACTTTTACAACTGTTACCAATGCAAACATTGATGACATCTTGGATCAAATCTATGCAAACATCCCTGCTGCCGTTGCAACCAAAACTGACTTAGTTTGTTTCTTGGGTGTTGATGCTTACAAGTTGATGTTGGTTAATTTGAAGAACGCCAATTTGTTTCACTATGTGGCTGATGCTGCAACTGAAATGTCTATGGTGTATCCTGGTACTAATATGACTTTGATTGCGGTTGGCGGTTTGAACGGAACAAACAAATTGTTTGCTGGTTCATTGTCTAACTTCTTCTTAGGAACTGATTTGGCTCACGAAGAAGAAGATGTGAAAATGTGGTATTCTCAAGATGCTGACGAAGTTCGTGTTCGTTTCACTTTCAAGTATGGTGTGCAGGTTGCATTCCCCACTGAAGTTGTTTATTTCACCCTTTAATCTGAGATAGGATGCCTTGTTTATTAACATCAGGATTTACCCTTGATTGCAAAGAAGCAATCGGAGGTATCAAAAGCATCCACCTAATCAGTTGGACTGCATCAAAGTTCACCGTTGTTAGTGGTGTAGTTACTGCAACAACTGTTGTAAGCGGTGATGTGTACACTTACGAGCTACCGAAAGCAACCGGATCAATGACAAACACCACAAATGTGAGCATTGAAAACGGCACATCTTTCAACCAAGCCGACATTGCGTTCAAACTTCGCAGATTGTCAACCACCAAACGCAACGAGATGAAACTCCTTGCACAAGGTCGTTGCTATGCAATCGTGAAAACGAACAACGATGAGTATTGGTTGGCTGGTAAGGACTTGGGTTGTGATGTGACTGCAATGGTCAGCAACACGGGTACTGCAATGGGTGACTCTACTGGATATGAGGTGACTCTATCTGCAATCGAAGCCGAAGCTCCGTTCATCTTACAAGCATCGGTGGTAACTACATTGGGAATTTAAGTACGCTTGATTCATAGAGAAAGGGGGTGGGCATTTGCTCACCCTTTTTTGTTACATAAAAGACAAGTCGCTATTTTATTAAGATGTTGGTAATTGACAAAGCGGAATCGAAGAATTGGTATGTAACTCTGACCGAGAAAGTCACGATTGCGAACCCTTATTTCTTGTTTGCATTCACCCATCGTGTGACCAATGAATTGACAACGGTCATCTTGACTGACATCTCAACACAAACGGAGAGATACAATAAATTTGCAGTCATTGAAGGAACAACATTTGACCTTGATGCAGGTGAATTTGAATATGTAATCTACGCACAAACATCTTCAACCAACTTGATTCCAGCATCGGCAAACGAAGAAGTTGAAAGCGGTGTATTGAAAGTTGAATTCGATGTCACTCGGACATCATACGAGGTCACTCTCAATGAGAAGATCTATGAGATTGAACAACCCACCCAAATACTATTTATGTTGCTTGAGAACGGGGATTTTATCCTCCTTGAAAGCGGTGATAAAATACTACTATAATGGCAGATCAAAAGATATCCCAATTAACCACTATCGTCACCGTTGATACGGCAGCGGATTTGTTCCCAATCGTTGATACATCAGCAGTTGAAACAAAGAAGATAACACCATCAGCGTTGAAGACGGCATTGTCGTTGAACAATGTTGACAACACGACCGATGCAAACAAGCCAGTAAGCACGGCAACGCAAACGGCATTGAACGCCAAGCAAGATACTTTGGTATCTGCGACCAGTATCAAGACCATCAATTCAACATCAGTTTTAGGAAGTGGGAACATATCGGTTGCACCGGCAACGGCAATCAATGCAACGGCAATCGCAACGGGAGTTGTAGATAATACTGAATTTGAGTATTTGAATGGGGTGACTTCCGCAATTCAAACGCAGATTGATAGCAAACAAGCAACCCTTGTATCGGCAATCAATATCAAGACGATCAACAGCACATCGGTGTTAGGTTCGGGAGATGTCGCAGTTCAAGCAACACTTGTATCTGCAACCAACATCAAAACGATTAACTCAACATCGGTTTTAGGTAGTGGCAATATCGCAGTAGAGCCAACAATTACCGCCACAACTTCAGCAGATTATTATCGTGGTGATAAGACCTTTGCAACTTTGAATAAGACGGCAGTCGGTTTGGGAAATGTTGATAATACAACGGATGCAAACAAACCCGTTTCTACCGCAACACAAACTGCCTTAGATGCCAAGACAAACAAGCTTATCGTAACCAACAGACAAACTGCATCGTATACACTTGTTTTGGGTGATGCGGATAAATTGGTGGAGATAAATAATGCGAGTGCAAATAACTTAACAATCCCCTTGAATAGTTCGGTAGCATTTGCAACGGGTACACAAATACTTTTGGCACAATATGGAGCAGGTCAAACCACTATCGTTGCAACAAGTGGCGTAACCATCCGAAGCAACGGGGCAAAGTTGAAATTGAACGCTCAATATAGCGGTGCAACTTTGATTAAGATTGATACTAATGAGTGGTATTTATTTGGAGATATAGCATAATGATTTTAGCAAGTCACGGATTAATCGCATCGCAAATTGCATCGTTTGATGCGGATGCAGTTGCGTTCTTTGGTCGTGTTACAACGGCAGGTGGAACGCTATCGGCAACGGAAAAAGCAGCAGTGAACACTTTGGTTGTTGATATGAAAGCCGCAGGGATTTGGACTTTACAAAAAGCCATTTACCCAATGGTAGGGGCAAGTGCTGCAGCGTGTGCGCAGAATTTAAAATCGTCAAGTTTTACGGGTACATTTTCAAGCGGATGGACTTTTGCAAGTGGCGGTGTAACTGGTAATGGTGTTTCAACCTTTATGGATACTACTTTAATTCCAAGCGTTTCAATAGCTTCTGAAAATTCAACGCACCTTTCATACTATGTCAATCAAAATGTAAAGATAACTGGTATTCAAATAGGTGTTAGGGGTGCAAACAATACAGATTTATTTTTATCGGCAAGATTTGATGGATCGAATACTCGCAACAGCGTTAACATACAGGGAACAGCTACCGCACCCGAAACAAATAATGTACAAGGATTTTTAGCAGTTTCAAGAATAACATCTAGTGAGTTTAAGTACTATAAAAACAATTCAGTTTTTCAGACTTCAACATTTATCAGTTCTCCTTTGCCTAATTCACAACCAGTTTGGCTTGGTGCATTGAACTTAACTGGCACTATACTTTTACCAGATAATGCAAGATGTGCTTTTGCATCGATAGGTGATGGATTAAGTGATGCACAAGAAAGTACCTTTTACACCGCAGTACAAGCGTTTCAAACAACTTTAAGCCGAAATGTATGATAGGATACACACTTACACCCGAACAAAAGGATTTGATACAAGGGCAATACTACGCACCTTATCAGTTTTTGAATTGCGTTCAAGATATTGACGGAACTTGGTTTTTGTTCCTTAGCGATGAGGACAAACCCGAAGTTTCCGCATCACAATACGCTTGGGTTTTAGATTTACCCGAAGCCGAATACATACCACCACCATCACCACCATTCCCCTCATAAATGAAACACTTCGACAATGATACAACGGCAGCCATTGCAACGGCTATCTCAGGCAGTTCGGCAGTTCTGCACTTTGCGAATACTTGGCAACCTTTGTTTGCACTTGTTTTGGCTATTGTTGGTATTGTTTCGGGTTTGTTTGCGATTCGTTACTACGCCAAGAAAATTGATGCGATAGATGGCAAAGGCAAATAATATCAGCACATTCAGAGCAAAGCCAAAGAATAAGCTTCGCAGACATACCAAGCACATCAACAAACACAAATCGTGGAAACCAAAAAGAGGACAAGGCTGAAAGGTTATTTTGAACCTACACCCAAACGATTCAGAGTGCTTGGTGATTCCATTGCCGGTGCATCTTTGTTTGTTGCTGGTTTGAACCTTGACCATCCAAAGTTGATGTTGATCATCGGCATCGCTGGTGGAGTTGGAAAGTTCGTTACAAACTTCTTCACCGATGAAACAAGTTAAGTTCAACGGGTACTACAAAGAGGAATCTCCGAAGTCACAAATCTACTTGCATCATACTGCTGGAGGTGGTGACGGAGTTGCAACCTTTCAATTTTGGGATGCTGATCCAATAAATATCGCAACCGCCATTGCGATAAGTCGCACGGGTGAAATCGTGCAAGGGTTTTCGTCAAAACATTGGGCGTATCATTTAGGTTTGAAATCTGTCCACTTCAAAGGAGTGCCATTCCAAAAACTTGACAAGACATCCATTGGCATTGAGATTTGTAATTGGGGTTACTTGGTAGAGAAGAACGGCAAGTTTATCAATTATGTAGGCAAAGAAGTCAAAGATGTTTGCAAACTGGATAAGCCATACAAGGGATACACCTATTTTGAGAACTACACAAAAGAGCAAATCGCCTCGGTGAAAGAATTGTTGTTGTTGTGGCGTGAGAAATACGGCATTGACCTAACTTATCACGAGGACATTTGGGCAGTCACAAAAAGAGCATTGTCAGGCAAGAACGGAGTGTTCACTCACAACTCAGTTCGTGCAGATAAAATTGATGTTTATCCCCACCCCGATTTGATTAGTATGTTGCAATCGTTGTAAGTTGCTATTTACTCACAATGATCTTCCAAAGAATCAACTTTCACGACAATGTCCTTCCCGTTTTCAAGGAAAACAAGGCGAAAGGATATGTGACTTTTGGTGCTGACAACTTATATCCCGATTTCCTGATTGAGTTATTCAACAAGTCACCCAAGCACAATGCCATCGTTTCATCCAAAGCATCGTATGTTGCTGGAGTTGGAACAAAGGTAATCGGACAAAACACCGTTGACATCGCAAAAGCCGAAGCAAAGATTCAATCAATCAATGCTTACGAAACACTTAACCAAGTTAAGAACAAGATTGCTTATGACCTTGAGTTGTTCAATGGTTATTGCCTTGAGATAATTTGGAATAAGGCAAAAACGGCAATTGCTGAAATTTACCACATTCCTTTCAAGAATATCCGCAAAGGTCTTGAAGGTGAGTATGTGTATTGCGAGGATTGGACTGACCGCAAGGCGGAGCAAGTTCACTATCAGCCATTCAATGCAACCACAAGAGAATCAAAGTCACTTTATTATTGCCAATTCTACCGACCCGGGCAAGGAGAATATCCTTTGCCTGATTATGTTGGTGCATTAAAATACATTGAAGTTGACACCGAGATTTCAAACTACTATTTGAACTCAATCAAAAACGGATTCACCGCACAAACTCACATCCAGTTATTCAAGGGAATTCCAACACCTGAAGAAGCTCGTGCAACTGCAAGACGATTCAAAGAGAATTATCAAGGCACGGACAATGCCGGTGGACTTATCATCCAATACAACGATCCACAAGAAAAAGAATCAATCATCAGCAACTTGCAACCGTCTGACTTTGACAAGCAATTTGATTTGCTTAATAAGACCGTACAACAAGAGATATTTGTTGCACACAAGGTAAACTCTCCGATGTTGTTTGGAGTGCGTGTAGAGGGTCAATTGGGTGGTCGTAGCGAGATGATTGAAGCGTATGAGATGTTCCAACAGTCATACATTGAACCCCGTCAACAAAAGATTGATGATACCTTAACTGATTTATTTCAATTCATCTCTCCAGTTCGTTTGGAAACAATTAACAAACCACCAATCGGTGTTGATTATGTTGCCTTGTTTACTGCTGGACTTTTAACTCAGAACGAAGCACGGAAGGAATTGGGATTTGAAGAGATTGAGAAAACACCCGTTGCGATGTCATCACAAAATCCTTTTGGATGGGATGATGAGCGTGACTTGGCGGTGTTTATGAAGTATGGTGAACCTGCTGAGAACTTTGAAGCGATGAAGTTTGACTTCGCATCTGCGATTGAATCAGCCATCTTGAATGTGCTGAAGGAAAACAAAGGTTTGCAAGTGGGCGATATCGTAAACATCACCAAACTTGATCCACAAGTGGTGGTTGATACCATTGCAAAATTGAACGATGCCAAGTTAATCAAAGGGTACAATCAAGGTCTTGAGGTTACAACAAAAGGATTGGAAGAAATCAGTCAGTTACAAACCGAAATTGTTGTCCGTTACAAATATGCAGTTGCACCAGGAATATCAGGTGGAATGATTATACCCGGTTCTCGTGATTTCTGCCGTCAAATAGACCGATCAAATCGTGTTTATTCTCGTGCGGATATTGATGCGATGTCGGCACAAACGGGAATTGATGTTTGGAGCAGACGAGGTGGATGGTATCACGACCCCGTGAGAGATGTCAATGTTCCACAATGCAGACACATTTGGCAACAACAATTATTAAGGAGAATTAAGAAATGACGAACTTTGTATATTTCATAAGCACCACTTATCTCAAGGACAACAGTCCGTTGAATGAGAATGTGGATGACAAGTTGCTGAAGTCAGCAATCAAAGAAGCTCAAGAGATCTATATTCGGGATGTCATCGGTTCGGGTATTTACAACCAATTGCAGACACAAGCATTTGCAGGAACGCTGACCGCTTTGAACACAACCCTTTTGGATTCATACATTGCACCTTGTTTGAAGTATTATACTTTGACCGAAGCAATGTTGCCAATGACATTCAAGTTGATGAACAAATCGGTTGCATCTCGTGAATCTGACAATGCTCGTGCAGTATCGGTGGAGGAGATGACATTGATTGAAGGCAGATATCGTGACAAAGCGGAATACTATGCGAATAGGTTGCGTGATTACTTGCGTACCAATACGAATGACTATCCATTGTTCTTGAATCCCGGCAACACGATTGACACCATCAGACCGAAATCAACTGCATTCAGCGGAGGCATTTATTTACCACTAAGATATGACGATTGTTTCTTCAACTACGACTTCCCCCACGAGGACAAATAAGTGGCAAAAAAACAACGAAGCCAAACTTCTCAAATTCTTAAAAAATGACATTAAACCAAATAATCAAAAAGATTCAGACCGCAGCGGAAAGCCATAAAATGGTCGGTCACTTTGGTGTTGGTCAGCAGTCGAATTTGACGGTTGAGAATGTTGAGTATTATCCTTTGGTGTGGTTGTATCCAGATGGCTTCAATTTGCAGTCAACTGGAAAGTTGATGACATACAACTTTGCACTTATTGTGATGGATCGTGTGTTTGAATCTGAGAGCAACACAATTGAAGTTCTTTCGGATACGGCACAAATTATGGCAGACATATTTGCATTGGTCGACAACAACAATCAAGCCGATGGTGACTTTGAATTGAGCATCAACGGAAACGCATCACCATTCTATGATTCAAAAACTGATATACTGGCTGGATATGCAATCAACTTCCAAATTCTCACTCCTTATCTCTCTAATAGTTGCGTTGTACCTGTGTAGTGTGATTTGGGCGATGTTCAATTTTGAAGAACATCCAAAGCCAAAAACACTATTGAAGGTAGAGATGCACGAAAGAATTGTGGAAAGGGAGAAAATCAAACGAAGCGTTCTAATCAAATATCTTAATCACTTGGATACAATCTACCTTGATACCTTCAAAAGTTCGTCAGAAGGTCTGAAACAAGCAATTGAGTTACATCGTACACTTGACACAACTCTATGAAGAAAAACAATGTTCTCAAAATTGACAAGCCGTTTGAAGAAACGAAGGTTCTATTGATTAGTGATTTGCATTGGGACAATCCAAAGTGTGACCGTGTAACTTTGAAACGACATCTTGACTTGGCACTTGCCGGAAACAATGACATCCTAATCAACGGGGATTTGTTTTGTTTGATGCAAGGTGCGTATGATCCACGAAAGAGCAAGTCAGACATCCGACCTGAACACAATGTTGCAAACTACTTTGATGCCATTATTGAAACTGCGGTTGAATGGTTCACGCCCTATGCTCACAACATTAAGCTCATCGGATATGGCAATCACGAAACGAACATTCTCAAACGCCAAGAAACCGACATCATTGAACGATTTGTTACTTTGTTAAACTACAAAACGGGAAGCGATATTCAGGTTGGTGGATATGGTGGATGGATTCGGTATACTTTTGAGCAACACACCAAAACTTGTATGTATACAATGAAGTATATGCACGGATTCGGTGGTGGTGGTGCGGTCACTCGTGGAACAATTCAGCACAATCGAATGAGTGTGAATGTTGAGAATGCCGATGCAATTTGGATGGGTCATGTTCACGAGGACTATGAGCTTACTTACACCGTTGAAACCTTGTCAATCAGGGGAACTGTCTATTTGCGTGACATCTTGATGATCCGTACATCGGCATACAAAGAAGAATACGGAGATGGTTCAAAGGGATGGCATATTGAACGAGGTGCATCACCAAAGCCAATCGGAGGTCGTTGGTTAGTAATGAATCCAGTTCGCGAAGGTGACCATCGCAAGATTATTGCTTACACCCACAAAACAATCTAAGAGTTAAAAAAACGCAAACGGATATGATCTTAAAAGTTCAAATTGTACACGAGCAAAAGAACGACAATTGGATGGGTTTGATTGAGGGAGAAGCCGACATCGTTGAAATCGTTGAGGATGGTGCGATTGATTCTGCACAAATTGTTGGAGTGAGTGCTTATCACGAGTATTGCATCGTTTATATGCTCGGTGGTCACTCGTTTATACTGGAAGAAGAATATGATATATTTGTAAAGAGATGGATGCAGTCAACCCGAAACACTATAAACAAGGATTAATTGAGTGCATTGATGCGATTGAA
>Ga0209400_1000698_pt1 | contig 28988 bp, 52 predicted proteins | sample M_130807_EF_Meta_FD_187313 | JGI IMG/M metagenome (GOLD analysis project Ga0209400, IMG submission 187313) | Freshwater microbial communities from Lake Montjoie, Canada to study carbon cycling - M_130807_EF_MetaG (SPAdes) (version 2) | ecosystem: Environmental > Aquatic > Freshwater > Lake... | reverse complement strand
TGCGGCGTGGCTCTGGGCGAAGGGGGTCCTCCCCACCCTCCAGGGCCTTCAGCGCCGCCTGGACCTTGGTCACCCACTCACCGAGCGATAAATCGGCCATTACCACTGCCTGCCATGCTTCAACGTGTTCGACGGGGTTTTGTTGTATCGCTTTTGATTACACAAGCGATGTGCCGGCTTGAGTTCACCGTTGCGGTTGTCGCCGCCTCGTGTCACCGGGATGACGTGGTCTGCGGACCAGGACAGCGGATGAGGTGAGCTGTATTGCGGGTCGATCCATTGACCGCACAACCAGCACACGTCGTCGTTGCGGATGCGATTGCGGTTGCGAAGGTAGGCCCGGTCTTTGGTTCTGCTCACATCGTCACCGCCCTATCAGTCCATGTGGTGCGTGTGCCTGTCCGGTAGGCGATGCGTCCGGGTGGGCGTGGGAGTTTGTCCCGATGCCTGAACAGGGTGGGTTGGTCTGCGTGATCAGCGAGGGATGGCCAGGTGTAGGAGACGTCTTGCCCGGTGTTCTGTATCCAATGGGTGATGGCTTCGTCAATGGGGAACAGGTCGGGCATTTGGTTTAAGTGATGCTGCATTGAGTTGATGGCATCAGTTCGTATCGCTACTGCTACTGCATGGAGTAGGTGGTTGGTGGTGATGAAGTGTGCGTCGGCCTGGTCCGCTCGGGCGATGGCCTGCTGTTTGCGTTGTTCCCAATCCAATGTGGGGATGTGGTGGCGGCCAAGATAAAAGGAGATGACCGGTGATGGTGCGACGGCGAGGGCTTGCTCGGCTTGGCTGATGAAGCCTTCAACGGGTAGGGCGTCGTCTTCGAGAACGATGCACCATTCGTTGGTGCTGTGTTGCAGAAGCCATTGCCAGACGCGGCGGTGGTTTCTGTCGCATCCCAAGGTGCCGTCATCAATGTGGGTGTATGCGGCCCTCACTTCATCCATCAAGGTGTGCGCTTGTTCAGCCCGCTTGGTGTGGGCGACAATGCCAATCAACGCAGGACCTTGAGGTATTCGGGTGTCAATGTTTCCCACGACAAATATTTACGCAGCTCGGACGCTTTCCATGTTGAGTGTCCGTAAAAGTCTTCGTCGGTGGCGAGCTGGTCTATTTTCGCGGCCAACACTTTGGGGTCGGTGCGATACACGAAGATGTGTTGTTTGGCCCGGAAATCCCCGGACATCATGCTGTCGGTCAACCATGCTTTGGGAAGCCATGTGTTGTTGGGGTCGATGTCGGGCATGATGACCGGGATTCCAGCGCCGATAGCTTCGTTGGCCGGTAAGCACAGGCCGCCGAAACGTCTTGGCAGGATCATGGCGTGCTGATTGTCGTAAATTGTCCAGTAGTCGACGTGGTCTGCTGTGTCCAGCACCAAGGTGACGTTGTCGGGTGTGCGGATCTGGTAATCGCTGATCAGTCCGGCGACATATCCAGGTAGTTGGCAAGTGATGGTGACCGTGATAGTGGCTGTCACATGCTGTAAGGCTTGGAGGAGGTCAAATGTGCCGTTGCGGTCGTGGACGGCTGGTCGGCCAACGACGTGCAGGAACCGTGTGGCGGTCAACGGTTTTTTGGTGACCGGGAAGCGGTCGGTTTCGATCGGCACCGGTAGGTGGGTGGCGCCGGCCGGGAAGCGGTCGAAGTTCCACAGGCTTGGGGCCGCCCACACTGTGGGTTGGTCTCGCGGGTCTAGGAACTCGTAGTTGGCGTGTAGCACCGTTTTGACGCCCATACGTTGGGCTACGGACCAGAGGTCGCCGTAACCGGTTTCTGCGGTGTAGACGACGTCCAGGCCTTCACAGAACTGGGCGTAGTCATATTCGGTGGGCAGGCCGCGGACGAGCTGCGCCCCCGGGAAGCGGTCCAAGTGCAGTTGCAAAGGCTGCATGGATGGGCAGTCAACCACCATTGTTTTGGCTGGCTGTAGGTTGCGTTGCACCGCCCACGTTTGTTGACCCAGGCCGCGGTTGTCTGCACGGGCGATCAATCCGAGGCGCATCAATACACCTGGGTGTCGTCGAACTTGGCTTCCCCAGCGCGGCCGTCGGTGTGATACGACCGTTTCATGTTGCCGTGGCCGGGATCATAGATGTGAACGCGGTGTTGCACCCAGCCGTGATAGCCGTCGATGCGTTCGGCTTCCTCGAGGATTCCGTACATGCGGTCCTCGATGAAACATTTAGCGTCGGCGGTGAAATGTGAATCAAGAATTCGCCGGTAATAGGCGGTGGAGGCGACGTGTGGGCGTTGGGACCACTGCGAAGTATCAATGAACGATTCATGGCTGCTATGTCCGTGCATCAGATGGTGATGCTCTGTTGGCATAACGCCTTCGTGGTACAGCCGCACGACGTTGGAGTGGCCGTCAACGATGAACTGTTCGATTTTGTCGAAATCAATGGGCTCATCGGTTACGAGGGGCGTGTCCTGCTCCACGTATAACAGCAGAGTTGTATCAATCTTGTCGATGATGTGGCGCATCATCCCGGACTGATGTTCGTGGCTGTCGAACAGGAATGGGACGACGTTGCCCCAACTGTGGTCGGCCAGCCACAACGCATCATGGATGAATTGGTTGTAGTCGGCGCGGCGGTGTTCCTGCTCCGACCGAACCCCATCAAAGGTCAGGAAGATTTCCGATGTCGGAAACAGTTTCCGCACCGACCCGATGGTTTCGGCAAGTATCGCGGTGTCGGGATGCGATTTGATGGGTGACACCGGCACCACAACGGTGATCATGTGGCGCCCAGGTCGTCGAGGTCGGCTTTTAACCATTTGGTGAGTTGCCGTTTCTGGTGCATCCACCACACCGTGATGCGGTTGGAGTTCGCCGGCCATTGCTCGAGCTGGTCGTTGATGTAGCCGGGGAGCTGGTCGTAGTTGTCGACGATGGGGAACGGGGCGTCCGGGTACAGGTTGTCCCAAAACGGTTTTGTGTCAGCTATCGGCACGGTGTGCGATTCCAACGCTTCGTACAAGCGGAAGTTGTCCGCGGTGACCGGCCCGGACGGTGCCGGCGCGATCTTGGCGGCCTGCATTGACCCGACGTACAACTTTTTGTCCATGCCTTGGGTGAAGCCTGCGGTTTCGGCCACCAACTTCGGAACGGTCACGTTGTCGAGGGCGGCGAAGCACTCATTGCGGACGCTGTGAGTGTTTTGCGCCGACAAAAACACTGCGGTGACACGTTCTTGGAGCCACAGCACGTTGAAGTGGGGCGGGAAGCCGATACCGAACAGGCGTGCATCGCCGTAATCAGTGTTCGGTTTCGGGCTCTGCACCCACCACTTAATGTTGCGGTGGAACACCCGGTCGGTTTGGAACAGGTCTTCCTCGTCGCCGACGCGCATCGCCAACACCCAGTCGTATCGAGAGATGGCTTCCGAGATTTGGTTAGCCTGGTGATGCCAGTACCGGCCCGGAATGATGAGGATTGCGCCGTCAGCAGTCGGATAGCCTTCGTGGCGCTTAAATTGCAGGCCGGTGTCGTACAGGTTGTTGGCGAACAGCAAATCCAACATGTTTTGATCCCACTGCTGTGTAGGAGCTAAACGGCCAACCGGAATCATGGCTGATAAAACCAGTGCTGTTCGTGGTCTTTGGCCAGGAAGGTGGGCACATAGTCGAGCACTTCCATGAAGTTGTGGACGTCTTCGATGGTGGCGTTGTAGTCGCGGGCCAACAGGTCATCGTGCAGTGACACCCACACCAGCGGTCGGTGTTCGGCCAACGTATCGGTGGCCCCGCGAAGCACTTTCAGTTCTGCGCCTTCAACATCAATGGTGATGGCGTTGGGGATGATCCCTGAGCGGGCCACCAGGTCATCCAACGTTAGTTGGGGGACGCCGTCGGTGTGTTTGTGGATGTATTCGTATTTGTTGCGGTCGATGAGGTCGCCGGTTGCGGCGGCCGGCCAGGGCGCGAACTTGCGGAGTTTCGTATCGGTGCTGTCCGACAGTAAGCCGGGATAGCAGGCCAAAGGCGGATAGTGATAGTTGCGTTCCCACGTCGCTTTGATGTTCGGCCAAAACTGTTGCGTCGGCTCAATCAACACCATGTTCGTCGGCCCGACCATGTCGGCGTAGATCAGGTTGCACCAACCCTGCTCAGTCCCGACATCAAACAGAATGTCGCCGTAGGTGAGATTGTCGCGCATCGAATGGAAACGTTCCCGTTCCCAGCAGGCGAACACATCCCAGTCACACAACGGGGCGGGAAGCTCAAATTCGTACTCAAACGTTTCGTCCGGCTTCTGAAGGAACCGGACTGGCTTCCACTCCACCGCATTCAACGGGATCAGGGACATACCGTGTCCAAAATGGTTTGCCACCTATGCACGTAAGTGTGATGGCCTTTGACGTGGGCGTGGCACAAGGTGCGTAGTGTTTCGCGGCCCTGATCGTGTTCCAGGTAGTAGTCGATCAAGTCTTTGAGGCCGTCGAAGTCGCCGAAGTCGAAGAACGGCATCGTGCCGTCGAACAGCTCGGCGATGCCTTTGATGCGCGGAAAGATTTGGAAACCACCGCGGCCTGGGGCTTCAAACAAACGATCCGAGGCATACCAGGGGTAGTCGAAACCCAGGCACAAGGTGTCTCCTACCGCCACCTTGGACCCGGCATACACCCGGTTAAGTTCGTCGCCACGCAGTGTTCCGGTATCGCCGTCACCACCGATGTGGGTGAACCGTGTGCCGTAGGTGTCGCGCAGCCAATCAATCAACTGTGGGCGCCACAACCATTCCGGGTGGTATCGCTTCGACCCGACGAAGATGACGTCGTTGGCGTGTGGGCTGGGCTCGGTGCTGATGTAGCACTCTTTGTCGTACACACCCGCCGGCAGATAATGCCCTTGGACGTTGGTGTGGTCGTTGAGCCAGTCGGCCATCTTTTTGTCGACGGTAAAGAAATGGTCGATGTCCCAATATGGGCTTGACGCCATGTCGCGTTGGCGTTCCAAGCCCATCCACAAATCCAGGTGATAGGTCACCGAGGGGATGTTGGCTTTGCGGAGGCGCCGTACCGTGTCTTCGATGCCCGGGGTGTTCCAGCCGTGGGTGTGAACCCACACGAACAGGTCAGAGGCCAGTGCTTCAGCGGTGACAATGTCGGCTGGGGTGGACGGTTCCTGCAACCGCACAACCTCGTGTCCCAACGTTTCCAGGGATGAGGCGTGATGGTTTTCGGAACTGTACGGAACTTGGAAGTTGCCGAGGAACGCGATTCGCATGGGGACGGGCTGCGAACGGTTTGGTTAGACGAAGGGTGGTGCGTCGTCGGCCACGACGTCGTCGAGGGCCTGGGCGGCGGCGGTCAGCGCTGTCAGGTCGACCTGCTCGGCCGGCACGCCCGCGGCGTCGAGCTGGGCCTGAACGTCGGCGATCTTCGCCACGACTTCGTCTTTGGCTTTTCCGAGCTGCACGACGATGGCGTCAACAGATTCTTGGGTGGACATGGCGAGCCTTTCGGTAGTGAGCGTGAGATATGCGATAACCAACAGGGTGAAACCGCAAACAGCGAGGGTGGCGGCCTGCAAAATCACGGCGTCACCTTCCTGATGGCATCCAATTCGCGGTCAACAGCCCGCGACCACAGGGCGTCGTTAGCTGTGCAGTAGCCCTCAAAGCGTTGACACCGGCAGGATTGGTGATGCCGATATTTGCGTGCATGGGCAAGCGCCAACGCCACACGATTTTCTGGAATGTTTAGGTCGACACTGGTCATGGATGCCCCGGAAAGACGAAACCCCGGCACCGAAGGGTGGTGGTACCGGGGTGTAGGCGCAGTTATAGCGCGTGACAAATGTAGCACACGAATTACATGGCTGTCATTCTGCATGTTATTGGGCGTGTCTGACACGTTTTTCGGGGACGCAAATCGTTGACCGCGGATCGAGTTGCGGGCCTTGTCGGCCCCAGTCGGCTTCCGGGTCGATGTGGACGACGGCCAAAACCCAGCCGTGCGACTCGTGGATCACTTCCCCTGGAACGTCGACCCCTTTGAAGTCGATAATTACGTCGTCTCCGGGTTCGTATTGGGTCACTCAAGTACCCCTTCGGGTAAAGCAAAGCCAAGGAGTCGGCACAGGAACATGTAGCGGTCGGGAGCCCAGTGGGCTTGGCAGGCTTGGCAGGTACAGCCGGTTTCGGTGACGACTTTCAGTGCTGGTTGGCGGACGGTGTCGCCGGCCGAATCTTTGCGATAGACGAAGCCGCGTCCGCAGCTCGGGCAGGCCGCGCTGATGTGTTTCACCGATTCGGGGTCTAGCAGGTGCAGGATGGTTTCGCACCACCCGTCGACGGTGGTGGCGATGGTGGTGACTTTGTCGGTGTCCTGCGGGCGCCACGACGTCGCGGACAGTGCGCCCAGGCGGGCCGGGACGCCGCGTTCCTTGGGCCACCACCCGCGGGTTTCGGTATCCATGTCGCCCAAAAGCTGCACCGCATCAATCCACAACGGCGGCAAGCTCTTGGCCGGGGTTCGGGTGTCGCCCTGCGTGCCGGCTAGGTCGTCTTGAAGCTGCCGGTACAGGGACAGGCCGTAGCGGGTTTTGTCGTGATACACGGCGACACGAGGTTTGGTGAGCCGGTCGACAGCCCGCGTGAGTTTGGTGCGGGCGGCCTGAATGTTGCCGTCACTCATCGCGCATCCCCTTGTAGATATGCCATTTCGCTGCCTCAAGCAGGCCCAAGACTTCGACGGCGTTAAAACTTGTCGGGAACTGCACTTTTACTGCCATCCGGCCGTCTTCGTCAATGACTCGGGACAGCCGAACCTCAAGAGTCACTAGCGGTTCATGCGTCATCCCACACCCATTCGTATGGGCCGAACACGATGTCTCGCCATGCCTTCCAGCGGGTGAGCCCGCCGAGGGCGCACACTTCGGTGCAGATGGCTTGCTGGGTGGCATACGTGTGGGCCTGGGGCAATGTGGGGTATCTGTCGGCCCATGCATCGCCGTCATACACCCGCCATTCCCCGTGACGGAACTTCACTGACCAGCGGTTCACTGGTCAGTGTCCTCAACATCGGCTTCAAGTTCTTTTAAAGCCGCGGCGGCGTTGTCAATGTGGTCTTTAGCGGACGCTAAAGCCGCAAACATGTCGGAGATAATCGCTCCGAACGTTTGACCATCTGGAGCAGCATCCAACCGTTCCGCGAACGTCTTGGGTTCGGTCATGGCCACAACCCGTGAACGACCATGCCGGCTGCGACAGCCAGGACCAAGGACACCATGAAGACGGTCATTTTTCTTTTCTCCTGTCGATCAGTCGGGCGAAGTGCACGACCCTGCCCGGGAGCGGTTCGGTCGTTTTGATCGGATTGCTGCACAAATGTTTGATGCGGGCGTTGCACACATCGCACGTCCAACCCAACGCCACCTGCACGCGGCTGTCATCAACGTCCGATATCCAAGCCATCGTCACGACGCCCGCCGAAGGTTGCGTCGTTCCCGATCCGACTTTCCGCCCCACACCCCAAACGGGATTTTTCCGTTCACGGCATAAGCCAGGCAGTCCGGTTGGACGTCGCAGCGCCGGCAGATGAGTTTGGCTTCACGGTTGGATTCGCCGATGTCGGGGAAGAACAGGTCGGTGTCGACCTGGGCGCACAGGGCTTGTTTCATCCACTGGGGTGGGGTGAAATGTGGGATCACGCATGGTCTTTCTTCAGGGCGGCTTTGATGGCGGGTCGGTGTCGTCGGGCGATGGCCCCGTAGTCGACGTGGTCGCAGCGGCCGAGCTGGTTGAGTCGCAGGCCGGTTTCGTCGCAGAATTCGCAGTGCGCGACCATGTATTCGTCGGGTGGGCCTTCGGGTTCTTCGTCGTCGGCGGGGATGTCGGGGGGTAGTTCTTCCGGAATTTCTTCGGGAATGTCTTCGATTTCTTCGCCGAAACGGTCACGCATTGCAGCCCCCCCTGCGCGCGATACGAAACGTTAGATAACTACTAAAGGTGAGTAGTTCTTCGTTAGTCCGTACGTACGTACGTACGTGCTCACTGCTATCGCATTGGTTGGAAGCAATGCTTGTAAGCAATGCTCCAAGCATCGGTTTAGATCCCACGAAGTTGTCCTTTCTTCCCGGCCCACCTGGCCGCCGCACCCTTCTGGGCGCGCTCACGGCGCTTCATGCTTTCCTCACTTGATGGCTGAAACTCGTGCCAGCCGTTGATGTCCCAACCACCCGGAGAAGGAACCCAGAACCCGACCTCAACCAGTTTTTTGGCATCGGCTATCGTGGCGTGGATGAACGGCAGGCAGTTTGAGGGAAGGTAGCCATCGGTTTGGTGTGAGCCCGAGTAGGCGAGGCTGCACAGGTAGACAAAAGCGGCCTTGTGGTGCTTCGTGGCGGCCAGCTCCAACACCTTCGGATTAGACGGGAACTGGGTGTCCAAACGGACCCAAGGAAGACCCATCAGGCACCTCCCCCAACCACGGAAACCCAGTTATCAACCGGTGTTACGTACCCGAAGTCGTCCAAAAGAACCCACTTTTTGTGTCTGCGGAGCGGTATTTCAGCCGGTTTTTTGCCCTGGCGGACCACGAATCCGAAGTCGATTGCCGCTTCTCGATAGCTCTCAACGTCCCTGTGGCAGTAGATGCACAGCAGGACACAGTTCGCGGCACCGTTGGTATCAGACGCCCTAGAGCCTCCCGATCCCCTCGGCCGGCGGTGGTGATACTCAACCCTGGTGCGGATCACTCCGCAGCGTTCACAACGGCCACCAGACCGCAGGAACACCAGTTCTTTCGTGCGCTTCGAGAAGCCGGTCACCGAACCTTCTCAAGTTCGATTTCCGATTTGACCAGAGAGCCGACCGATCGGCCGACGTCGACTGATCCTTCGACGGCCCGGATCTGTGCCCGCTTATCCCGCACCGAGCATTCCGCCGCCTCGGCTGCTAATCGCTGCACATGGGTTTGTTCAGTGGCGATGTATTTGCGGATGTCCATTGAACCTTCCGCGGTGAGGAAAGCTCGGGCGTAGGCCATGACGTAGGTTTCGCGCTTTTCGACGGCGTCACGGTCAAGGTCGCCCAAGGCGCGGGTCAGGGAATCCATTTCCCGTGACAGTTGCGCCAACCTGGCCGCCACACCCGACAGGGTCACTTCGTATTCAGGCATCGGGTTTCACCACCCGAAGTTTCTGGTCGGTGATGGTTTCGGTAAATGCGTCGATGGTTGCGGCGTCGGCCTCGTAGATGGATAGGCCGGTTGCGTCTGCAAACTTTTTGCCGATGGTGGCCGGGTTGACTTTATTGGCTTTGCACGCCAGCAGCAGGGCGGTGCGGGCATCATCGGCCGGTGTTTGTGGGCGTTTTGGCGCCGGGGCATCCGGGTCGCCTTTGCACCACAGGTCTAACGCCAACCCGAACCGCATTCCCGCATTGCGTAGGGCATCACCGATGGCGATCTTGGTGGCGTCCGGGCCACGCTTGCCGCCGGCATCCCCGTAGCCAAGCCGGGACACCCCGCACACCGTCAACCGAATCCACAAGCCGCCGAACTCGTCAAGGAGGGGCAGACCGTTGGCGTCTAGCGCGACGGGTTCCCAATTCCACAGCGGGTCTACATCCAACAATCGTTGCGTGATGAATCCGTGGCCCACAAAGTCAAGCTGAATGCCGCCCTTAGGCAGTTTTCCGATCTGGTTTGCGGGAAACGGTTCGCGGAGTTTCGCTAACGCTTTCACATCAGGTTCACTCATTTTTTGCGCCTTCAAGTCGTGCGAGATGAGCGTCGGAACGGCCGAGGTCTTGGCGTAGGTATTGCAACGCCAGCCGGATGGATATGTCGCGTTCGCTGCCCGACGAGTGCTGCTCAGAGATGAAGCTGCACATGTCAACTATGTGACTCATTCTCAACCGTAAAATGGTGAGCGGAATGTTTTCGGTGGTGGTCATCGAAGAGCCGCCTGCCGGATAGCCCGCAGGGAAATGTTGCACACCTTCGACGCCGCCGACAACCACTCGTGGTGCTCTTTGGTGGGCAGGTTTTCTTCGCACAGTTCGTCCAAAATTTTTTGTGCATCCTCGATGAGCCCCGATGCTTGGATCAGGCGTGTGTCATTCACTTACTCCCCCGTTCTCTGTAGATGGCGCGAACCTGTTGGTCGCGTTCGATGATTTGTCGCTCAGTCATGCGTTTGTCGCTTTCGCGCAGCATGTTTTTGAACAGGGCCACGCATTCGGTGCAGGTGTCGCCGTGTTGCCACACCGGGTTGATGCAGCCGGGGATGACACATTTAGGCATCGGCGTTCACCTCAAAGTGCGGGCATACGCAGGCGTAGCGGCCGTAGTCGGGGTCCTGGCATTCGCCGGCACACCGACCCCAACCCAGGTGATGTTCAGTAACAGAGTGTTCGCAGTAACCGCACACATTCATTGATCCCGCCTAGCCCACACGTCGTCGCGTTCCTGGGCGATACGGAGATCGTGGCTGCTGCTGTAGTCGAGGTAACCCCACACCAAGACGGCGACAGACGAAACAATCATCCCGATGCCGAACTTCCACAGGCTTTCGAAAACACCGAATGCCGCGTACAGGCAGCCGATAACAAACGTCAGGGCTAAGCCGATTCGGATACTCACGATGCAACCTCCTGTACCCAGCCGAGCAGGTCTTCTTTGGTGCGGTCCAATGGCAGGGCGGCCAACAGGATCATGGTGAGTTCCTGCAACGCTTGGCGGTCCAACAGTTCCAACGACCTGAACACAAGTTGCGGGTCTTCGTCGCGGATGCGGCACGCTAAATCCAACGCCGCTTCGACGGTCTGCTCGAGCTTGGCGGCGCGGCGTTCGGAACGCTCAAATCGGTACCACCGTTTCGGGGCTGGTAGTTCACCGCGGATGCGTTGCACGTTGCGATCCGACATGCCCACGATGACGGCGATAGCAGTGGCCGACACCCCGGCTTTGGTGAGACGGTGAATTTCGTCGACCTGCTCAAGGCGTTCACGGTTGGTGTCGAATCGCCGATAATCCTTTTCGGCGTCGGCGACGGCCTGGGGTACTGGTAAAAACCTCACCACGTCACCGCCTTCAACTCGTTGACGGCGGCAGTGAAAGACATGTGCATGCTGCCCCACAGTGCAGACAGTTCATCGGTCAAGGTGATGGGTAAAGGCTTCGCTTGCCGGGTTCCGAAGTAGGCGGCTTCCCAAATGTCGTCGAGCAGCAACCGAAAGTAGGTGATGTCGGAATGAAAAGCGACATCGTCGTCGGTGAATTTGCAGGCCGGTATCTGCAACATGGGCCACTCTTCTGAAATGGTCACGCCGACACCTGGTTGTAGCTGTCAACGAAACGTTCCAACAACCCGAGATGGCGGGGACAAATTTCGGTGGCCGACATCATCAACACTTCGCCGGCCTGATGCAACGACAGGCCGTCGGCGGCGATGGCCTCCCCGACACCGATGACACCGCTGATGGTGGGGTAGGCGTCGAGGGTTTGGCAGACAATGGCGCCGAACGTCGCCGTGTAGGCGTAGACGGCATCTCCGGTGTCAGCTTTGGCTTGGACCGCCAAAATAATGGCTGCGGTGATGAACCCGCCTGTGATGATGCCGAGGCTGAACGCCCTGACGGTTGTTTTTCGGACATTCGATATGATGGGTGGGGACACGGAACCTCTTCTTCCTTGTTCAGGCCCCGGCTGTTCACGCAGACCGGGGCCACTTTTATGGGTTGAGTTTTTGGAACATGCGGTCGATGTTGGCGAGGAGCCGTTCGACGTCGGGGTGGAGGTGCCCGCCGCCGCCGGCAGAACCCGCGCTGGTAATTCCAGCGGCGGCGGGCTTCACCGACTCGCATCCACAAGGGGGGTTGTGGGGGTCGGTGAGTTTGTGTTGGGCAGCCCACAGTTCGTCGGGCGCCCATGAATCGTGGTCAGCCTCAACATCAGCCAACCAATTAGTGGTGTCCATCGCCTCGAAGCTGCGCTGCGCCACCACAGGGGCAAACGCATTGATCAGCTTGTCGGCGATGTAACCGAGGAATCGGAGCATTACACGGCCAAACGTCGTTGCGACCGAGACGTCATGGACGTCATGGCGGGGATGTGCAGCTCGTTGCGCCGAGGCCGCAAAGCCTCAATGGCGGCGTCCAGGTCGGCTTCGGTCATCCGCCATTTGCGTTGCACCTTGTACCCGGGCAGATGGGGTTTCTGGTAGCCGCGCAGATGGTCAGCCACCCAACGCTGCTCGGTGGGTCCGCTGTTGCCGCAGAGGATGACAGCGATTTCAGCCAACGAGTAGGTCCGCTTCGTTGCGGTTCGGTACGTGTCGGTGGAAGCGGACATGACGGCCACATTAGCGTTGAGTGGTGACTAGCAACACGGCACGCCCAAACTTTTAGGTCACAGTTTGGTAACAGCCCGTCTTTAGCATTCCATTGCTATAGCGTCGGTGGTGGAGGTCGGCTACCCAATGCGGGGACAAGATCAGACCTAAGGGTAGGTTCCGATCATGGAAGATTGGTCAGATTACGTTCGCCGGATCGTCGGGGAACTCAACCAGTTGGAAATCGCTGCCAAGACGGGGTTAGCGCAAACCAATATCGGCAGGTGGTTGCGGGGTGCGCCTGGTCAGCCGAAAGCCGACAGTGTCGTGATCTTTGCCCGTGCGTTTAACGAACAACCGGTTGAGGCGTTGATGGCGGCAGGCTATTTGACGCCGGCCGAAGCCGGGGTGAAAGCACGGCTACCGAAGGCACGGACACCGCTGCGGGAGTACACCGAGCACGAGTTGATTGACGAACTGTCAAGCCGATTCCCTGCCTGAACTAGGGGCATCGAACTTCGCCCCACCCCCCCCCGTATTCAAGGATTTTTTGACGAGGTCGAGCAGGGCGCGACGGTCCTTGTCGGTGATGTTCCGAGGGTCGACGTCACCCGAATGCAGCAGATTGAAAAACGTGTCAGTCATGCATCCCCCGCTAGCTTCCCCGGTATCACAGGCGGATCATGCACGCGCTGCAACAAATGAATTTCGAGGGAACGTAGCAGGAATCCCAGAAATATTCACGGTTTCAGCATTCCCGAAAGAACATCGGCATTGCCCTGCCCCGATGATCGGTCTAGGTGCCCATACACCGAAACTGTGGTCACGATGGACTCGTGGCCGAGCTGCGCCTGTATGGCGGGCAGCGGGCGGCCAGCGGTAATAAGCCACGACGCGCAGGTATGCCGCAGGTCGTGAATCCTTGGCCGTTTCTCCAAACCCTTGTCCTGGGCGCGGGCCACGGCGGGATGCCACACGTTCGGGGCGAACGACGCATTACGCACCACGCCGTCCGGGTTGTGCCGGCCCCGCCCAGAATTGGTGAACAGAAACTCACCCGAGTAGTCGAGCTGGGCGATGACTTGCGGCGGCAGGTTCACGGTCCGAACAGACTTCTTTGTCTTTGTCGGACCTAGCTCGTAGCCGCCGCCTTCCTTCTTTTTCCAGGCCCGAGAAATCCTGACCGTGCCCGCGGCCTTGTCGACGTCCCGCGGGCGCAGTGCGGTGGCCTCAGACCAGCGGGCGCCCGACGTCACAAGGAAATCGACCAGCGGTATCCAATGCTCGGGGATTTCGGCCCGCAAAATCTGGTATTCGGCTGGCTCGAGGAACACGTTTTCTTCGGCGTTGGTGCGCGGTAGGCGGACGTGTTCGCACGGATTGGACTTGATGTGTCCGCGTTCCACGGCGGCGTTCATCGCGCCGGCCAGATAGCCGTGCTTGTTGGCGACGGTCTTGCCTGCCGGCATCGCCCCGTTAGAGTTTTTCAGTCCTTGCATCCACGCCCGCACATCATCGGGGGTTAGTGCCGTTAACGGCATATCGACGAGGCCGGGAAAGTCTTTCGCGGCGTAGCGTCGATAGTTTTTAAGCGTTTCAGCGGTGACACCGGTCAGGTGATCGTTGTGGTGTTTGAGCCACTGTCCGACGGTCAGTCCACGGTCCTGGGCCACAACTATCTTCGTGATTTCCAAAGCCTTGAGCGCACCCACCTTGCCGACGAGGGCGTCGAACTGTAGGGCTTCGGCATGATCATCGAAGCTGACCGAAGTTTCTCTACCTGCGATGCGGTAGCGAACCTGCGTGTATGCACTGCCATCGTTGCGGGTGCGGATTCTGACGCTCACAACGCCTATCCTAGGCGCAATGTGGACCGGGTGTGTGGACGGGAAGTTTCTGTTTTCTGTTTTCGCAGGTCAGACTATGTAAATTGGGTGGAGCTAAGGGGATTCGAACCTGACTGAAAAAGGGCAAAAACATAGCGTGATCTGCGGTATGTTGTTTTGGCATGTACGACTGAGTACGACCGGTTACCTGCGGAAACGTGTTGGCATGTGGACCACGTCCACACCCCTAAACACGAAAAAAGACCCCACCCAAGGGTGGGAGTCTAAATCCAGCAAACTAGTGGAGCCGGTGCGATTCGAACGCACGTCCATCCCGGTTCCGCCGTGCGGATTTCGACGAGATGTAGAACCAGTCACGGCCCCTAGACAAAAAGTTCAGTCGGTGTCGACGTCAGCGTCTTCGCGTAGCTCGGTGGCTGTGCGAAGTAGGCCGTCGGTAATCCAGTCTGGTTGGTCGGCCGGCGCCCACACCCAGGCGGTCGATTCCACTTGACCTTCTGAGTTCATCTTTTCAAGTCCAAGGGCTAAAACGAATTGGCCAAGAACCCAGTTGTCGCCCTCGTCGTTGAGTAGGCGTTGGATGGCTGCTCGGAGCCGGTCAACGGGATTGGTCATTTGTTGAGCCTGACTGCAAGCCGGTGCAGGGGATCTATGCGGCGAGGCCACTGCCGAAGCAGATGTAACGCTATGTAGGCGATGGCACCGTTGGTAATGAATGGGTGCCGGATTCGGTACCGGTCGACGGCTTCACTCAACAGTTGCCCGGGTGGGCACGCTGCTTCGTAAGCGACGATTCCGGCCACCAGGGCGGCCCAGGCGTAGTCGGCGTGCTTCATGGTGTCCCCTCACACTGATCTAACGATGCTGAGGCGTTCGGGTTCAACAGAGATGCGTGAATAGCCCGAACAGACGGTGCATCGACGCATCGAATAGGTGAGGACGTTGGCGACGTAGCGGCGCGGGATGGGTTCGGTGTCGTTTCCGCAGCGGTGACACACGGTCATGGAGTCTTTGCCGTCAACAAACAGGGCGGGATGGTTGGTGATGAACGGCCGTAAATAGTCGTACAAACCTTGGGTGGCGAGGACGTCTCCGGTGCAGTAGGCGGTGAGGCGTTGTTGGTCGTCAACGGATTTGTTGACCGCCCGTTCCATTGCGTTGCGGTCGTAGCGGTCGGTTTTGGCGTCGATGCCGGCTATTTGGCAGAACGCATCCAATGACTTGAAGGGCGCCCCCGATTTGAACTGCTTGCGCAGGACCTTGAGGGTGTCGACGGTTTTGAATGGTGGCAGTGGGGGTAGGCCGCCCTCGATGAACAGATCACCGGCAAGCCACGGTACGTCGGCTGCGTCGAGGTTATGGCCAACGATGATGTCGGCCTGGGACATCAACTGGTGAACGTTTTTGAGGAACTTTTTGCGCCCACCTTTGTCCCATTCGGCCAGTTCGATCACGTCGGCCTGGTCGTACCATTTGGCGCACACGATGGTGGTGCGGGGATGGCGGTCGGTCGTTTCGTAGTGGATGTACCGGTTTTTTAGGTCGCCGCGGTCCCACCAATACTGGGTCGTGATACCGGGTAGGCGTTCCACATCCAAGATCAGGATTTTGTTGCGGACACCTTCACGCATCACCGTCAACCGGCTTGTTAACGTCATAGCGTCTGGTGATGCCGGATGTGGTTTCGTAAACCGCTAATGCTGACTTTTAGCGGCGGATTTTCTAAGGCACACGCATCCCACAACTGAACTAAGCTCAGCTTTTTGGTCACCCAATCATCGAAGGCGCTGCGGTCCTCTTTCGACAATCCTTCAAGCCATAAACAGGTGACGCAACCCCAGTTCCCGCGAGATGCGACCAAGTTGGACAAATTTTCGGATAGAGACACACTCTCTCCTTATTGGTGGCGGCGACTCACTTGTGTGATTCGTCGTTCCAGTTCCGCCACCTCTGAGCGGCGGCGGTTTTCCTCTGCTGCAAGGTCTTGCCTCATGCCACGGAAGTCTTGGCCAAGTTTTTCTATCGCGTTGATGGCGCGGTCCACGTCGTCACGAAGGTTAGTGTCATGCTGATTTTTTGTTTGATAAACGACTTCCTTCAAATCTTTGTGGTTTCGGTGGGCAAACCAACTGGGGATTGCAACCATTGCCGTGGCCGCCAGGATGGTAAACACGTCCATCCAGTTGTCTGGGTTCGGGATGGAATTCACCGAACGTCACCCTCATATCCGGCCTGCAACTTTTGCACAGGGGCTTCAACGACTGTCACGTTTGTGCCGGCGGTAGTGCGGTCCAGGCTCATCAGGATCGACAGGATTGCCGCCGAGCTGGCCAGCGCGAGCACGTTCTTGATGTCCGCCGAGAACAGGTTGGTCGTCCCGACGCCGATCGCGGCGACAGCGGTCTGCGCCCAGGTGCGGACGGCCCGGACTAGGACGCCGCCCTCGCCGAACCAGAAGGATCTAGTGAGCATGTCGGTCTCCTATGCGGCGAGGTAGTCGATGGCGGGGCGAGGGTCGTAGTTGATGTGCGGGCCGGTTTGCTTGGCAAAGAAGAGACCGGCATCCATGACAGCCTTGAACATGCCGATTAGCTCGGCCGGGGATCCGGTGCCGAGCTCGAGCACCTGGGCGAGCAGGTTGTCCGGTCCTTGGAGCATCCGGGCGCCCATGATGATCTTGTAGATGGCGGTCTTGTTCTCGCCGCTCTCGCCCTCGACGTCGCTGTAAAGGTCGGACTTATGGGCGTAGTCGCGCCACCATGACGGCGTGCCGGTGAGCAGTTGGTCGGCGATGCCGTGTGAGCTCATCGGTGCGGGAGCGGCACCAGGATCGGCCCAGACGTGGCCCTGCTCACGCATCGGGTTGCCGAAGGTGACGGCTTTGAGGATGCTCCCCCGCGCCCAGTGCAGTCGGCCATTGTCTGGCGCGATGTCCTGCATCCAGGTCTCCGACGTCACGATCGCGCCCTGGCTGTAGCCGATCATCGCGGCGCCGTACTTGACGATCCGGTCGCGGTGCAGCTCGAACTGGCGGCGCAGCTCGGCGCGGCCGTCCTGGACTGACGGGTTCATCGGTACGACGGCGGCCGGGTAGCCGATCGGCTGCCACTTGTAGCGCCACTCCAGCGCCCTTGCGGTGTCGGCGTCCGGGCCGACCCACCACGGGACGCCCGTGCCGCAAACAGTGAACAGGACCGGGCGGTTATCGGCGACCGGCGGCTTGACAAGATACCCACTGGCAAGCTTGGTGGCGTAGTCGATGATGCCGTTGGGCTTCTTGAGCTTGCCCTGCGCGGTATAGGCGGTCTGCATCTGATAGACAGCCGTGAAGGTTGCGTCGTCGAATGCCGGGGTGTCGGCGAGGCTTCGCGCGTAGGAAAACTTCGCGCGCATGAAAGCCTTAAACTTCTGAATCTCGTCGGATGAATCGCCGAGTCCCCAGCCGACCCACGCGCCAGCAATCTTCATCGGCTCTTTACCTTCTGTAGGTCGTACCAGATCGCCTCGAGGAGTTGGCGGTCGGTCCAATCGCGCGGATATTGCGGCACGGCCACCTTCGGCTCGGCCTTCTTGAAGTCGCCGCGCTGCGCCTTGGCGACCTCGCGCCTGAACCAGTCCATATCAAGATTGCCCGGATCCCATTTGCCCTGGCGGGCGCCGGCGTATTCCTTGTGCGCGATCACGCGGTCGCTACCGACGCCGAGCTTGGTGAGAATCGCGGCGACGGTGTCGCGCATCGAGATGATCTCGGCGTCAGGCCATCGCTCGCGGGTCTGGGTGGCGGCGGTGATTGAGGTGTCGCGGGGCCAGGCGCACTCGATGCCGATGAGTACCTGATTGCCGCCATCGGTCGGGATGCCGGGGTACGAGCCAGCGCCGGCGTGCCAGCAGACGCCCGCAGCGACGATCGTAACGGTGCCGTCCTGGGCGATGTGCAGATTGGAGAGCGGACCTTCGAGATCCGGGCGGCCGTTGCGGATGCTCATCGCGTCGGCGCGGGCGTTGCCGGTGTGGTGCACCATCACGCCCCAGATTGGACCGTAGTCGCCGTGGCCGTAGGACTGCCAATCAGGCAGCGCTTTGAGCTTGCCGCCGAGTACCGGCCGCAGCACATCCTCAAGCCAGACGGGATCTCCGGTCCATCCCACGGCGGTCTCCTTGGGTACTTGGGTACTGAGGTACTTGGGTAGCGGTATCGGTTCCGACTGGCGCGTGTGGACGTGGTCGGTGTGCCCTGCGTAGTCGCCTTGGTAGTAGGCGGTCCTGCTGACGTCGTCGCCGCCGGCCACTCCGACTCGCTCTCCGGTGGTCGGGTTCTGCCAGATGACTTGCTCGAGAAAGGTGCGATAGTTCAGCAAGTAGTCGGCGAACGCCTGCATCTTGTTGACGGGTCCGGTCCAGTCGATTCCGCGGTTCTGCCGGCGCGGATTAGGTGCGAAGCCGACCTCGGCGCGCTCCGATTCCTGGTGGCCGGGATAGGTGCTGGCTTGTAGGCCGAAAACCTGCGCGAGCTCGTAGACCCATTCGGGAAATCCGGGGGCGCCGTAGGTGATGCTGGTCCCGGCCGGAAGTCCGTAGGTCACCAAATGTCCGTTAATGCGGCAGCAGTAAGTACCACCACGGTTGTATAAATTCCGATGGCGGTGAGGGTGTCGGCAATCATGCCCAGTCGGGCCAATAGTTTTCGTCGCACATCGTGTTGACGGCGGCGTAAATAAATCCAAAACAGAACATCGCGCAAACGACCACGGCCAGCGCTAATTGCTTCACGGCAAGATAGCGAAGTAGGGTGCAGTGATAGCAGTGCTTGACGTTACCGTCGCGGAACTATAAGAAGTTGCGGGAGTTCCGCTACTCATTGCAAGAAGTAGAGCTACAGGCGGCAATTGAGCGCATTCCCCCTGCGGTACACCATTAGTTGCGGTAACCGCGGGAACTGTTGTGCTGTCAAAGGTGGCGCCGATACCGACCGCTAAGAGCGTCCCGGCAACGATGGCGTAGCTTGATGACCAGGAGACGGTCTTAGCTCCAGTTGACGTTAACGATGTTTTGATATCTCCAGTCACTGCTACGCGAGTCATTGCGCCATCTGAGGCTACGGTGTATAGCCCGACATAAGCGCTACTGACTCCGGTCGAACCACCAGCAGCGGCCTGGCCAACGATGAATCGGACTTGAGTTGTCGTTTCGGTTTTTCGCGCCCTGAATAACGCTGTTCGCATGTTTCCAGAACTCAATAATTGTGATGAAACTGGGTACAGGCGCGGGAAACTCTCCTGGCCGACATCCAGGCCTGTGCCGACGATGTTAATGGTGGGGCTGTAGGTCATTAGATGATCACCCAGTTCGCGTTGTCGGATACCAGCGTGAAAGATTCACCGGGTTTGATCGTCAGTGAGGTTCCTTCGATGGTTTGGCTTGATGTCGTTGCCAACGAAATAGAATCCGTGTGTGTGTTTTTTACCTGATAAATTGAGGTGTTGCTGACTGCCGTTGGTAATGTCGGCACGGCCCCGGACTTCAATAAAACGATGTACTCGCGGCCGTCAACGGCTGACAGTGTTTGCGTTCCGGTCACCGAGACGACGACTTTAGTCATAACTGTAAAGCCTTCGACTGCAATCACGCCGGCCGCACTTCGCGTGACAGTGCAGTCGGTGGCGTGTCCCAGCTCGATGGAACCGAGTCCTAGTGCCGTCGATGTTGATGATGTGATCCCAGATACCGGAAGTCCAGAGCAACTTGAGAGCGTCCCACTGGATGGCGTTCCCAACGCGCCACCGGAATACAAAGCGGCAGACCCGTTAATGTTGACGACGCCGGAACCCTTACCACTCAGGTTGAGGTTGTGGTTAGTGTCGGACCCTGCTGCGCTGAGTGTCGCAGTTTGTCCAGTTTCGACAGTGATGAACACTGAACCGGTACCTTTAGTGCCAAGGTTTAACCCGGTGTTTGTTGATCCAACGGCATAGATTCCGGGCGTCCCGTTGGAGCTGATGATATTGACGTAGTTTGATCCGAGAGGATTAAATTGCGCGACATTATTGATGTTGACAACGCCGGTTCCCTTGGCTGTCACATTGAGGTCAAGGTTGGTGTCAACGCCAGCGGCTTGCAGCGTTGGAGTCTGTCCGGTCTCAACACTCATAAAGATTTTGCCGGTGCCCTTGGTGCCTAAGTTCAGGCCGGTATTTGTGCCGCCCGAGGCATAGATGCCGGGGGTTCCGTAGGGGTTTGCCGTCAGGATGTTGAGGTAGTTGGCTCCAGTGATAGTGCCGTCAAATACCGAACAGCCGTGGAAGTGGACATTGACCTGCTCGTATCCGCCCGTCGCAACACTTTCAATCTGGGCTGGTGCCGACGAACCGGAGATTAGACATCCGTTGAATAGGACACGTTGGCAAACGCGGTGGTCTGCTCCGTTGGTGATTACTTCTATGTTGATGGTGTTTTCTGAAATCACCGAGCCATTGACCACCAGGTCGCTGCAACCTTGAATTTTGAAACCAGTGACGTTGCCTAGATCGGTTTGGCCGCCGGGGAAGAATTGGTTGGCAGTAGCGCCGGCGTTTAATGTTGGCGAACCGCCGCCAGCCACGCATCCCGTGTAGGTGACATATTGGCTTCGCTCAATGTTGAAACCGACCACGTTGGAATATGAGCGGCAGTTGGCGTACTGCATTTCAGCGGACTGCCACGCCGTGAAACCCATGCCGAAGCCCATACCGAGCGCGGTGCAGCCGGTCCACGCAACACCGAACGCATTGTTCGCACTGAAGCCGGTCGCAGTATTGGCGCTGCCCGACCCATCAGCCACGCAATTGATGAACGCGACGTCCGCGCAATAGTTGGCGTCAAAATGGAAGGTTTCACCTGGCGGGCCGGATGCGCTGCCCCAGACGTTTTTGACGACGACATCTTTCACCCACGAATTGCGGCAGGCACCCAAGAACACGGCAACGCCGAGCACCAGCGAGCTTTGATTGGCGGCGTTTCCGTCGATGACTCCGCCCTCAATAGACCAGTTGGTTTTTGTTCCACCTGAGGTTGAGGCATACGGATAGTTCACAGAAATGAATTGGCAGCTTGTAGCCGCGGCGGGATACGCAATGTTGTTTTTCAGCTTCAACACCACACCAGGTTTCATGGTCAGCTTGAGGTTGGAATAACCCCACAACGCTGCATAGACTTGCCCGTTGACTTGGCCGGCCACCCGGTACAGAGCGCCGATGGTGTAGGTGCCCGGTTTACTGATGACAACTTCGGGGATGCCATTGGCTGCGGCGTAGTCCAATGCTTGCTGGATCGCCACTTCAGGATTTGTTGTGGACGGTGTGACGTTGTACGGGGCTGAATTGACGTCGATTCGTAGCGGAAGATTTGTCGCGTTGATGGCGTCTGCCATGTCGTTAGCGGCGGCTGGCGTGAACGTGTCGCCGTTGACCCAATTATTTTTTAACGCCACAACAGTTACCTCAGGCTTCCGTTAATCGGCTGGCACGCCGCACACTATGGATTCGTTCACCGAACATGACGTGGGTTCTTTCTTCGTGACGTAACACGGCGGTGTGTTGTGGGTCTGGGGCTGGCGCGTAGTAGACGGCGACGGTGATGGTGGTGGCCGAGCCGGTGATGGTGATGGCTGCGGCTGCTGGTTGCAAGGTGATGGGGTTGATGACGACGGGTGTTCCGCCGGTCATGGTTGCCGCCGCGGCCGCAGGACTTAGGACGGTAATCGAGATTAAAGTCGGGGTTCCACCCGTTACCGGCAGGGTTTGCGATCCGGGGAGTAGTGACGCCAGGAGTGTCGGCGCGGTGCCGGTGACGGTGACGGTTGCTGAGGCCGGGGTGAGGACTGACGTGCCGGCGGTAGAAGGCGTACCGCCCGTGATCGTGATCGTGTCGCCGGTCGTGACCAGTGACATGGTGAGCGTCGGCGCGGAGCCGCTAACGGTGATCAGTGCACCGGTGAGGCTTCCACCGGGCGGGGTGACGATTAGGTCGAGCGTCGGTGCGGTGCCGGTGACGGTGGCGCTGGCGGCGGCCGGGGTCAGGACTGATTCGGTGACGAGTGTCGGTGCGGTGCCGGTGACCGAAATGGTAGCGGCAGCAGGGGTCAGCGTTGTTGTTGTTGCTGAACTTAAAATGACGCTGCCTGACGCCCACGCATTAGCAACGCTTAGCGTTGCTCCAAAGGTAGCCGTGGACGTTGAATCGCTGATGGCTAAGCATCCGCAGTTTGCGTTTGGGTTATTCAGTATTGGCGTTCGGTTAGTTCCGCCCGTCGCAGAACTCATTACCGCTATTGTGTTGCCGTTGAAGTAACCCTGGACATCACCGGCGCCTAACCCACACACGATCATCTGATCTGTGGATGCGGTAATCGAACCCGACGACAGTGATGTCGATGATCCAGAGGCAACCTGCAAAGTGCCGACGCTGGTCACTCCAGTATAGGAAACTGTGTTTGCCGCCCACCAACACGAACCGATTGTTGCAGTTACTGCGGTTGCCGAGGTTGAGGTGACGCCTGACTTACGGTAGACGAACAGTATGCCTTTAGTCGCATTGTTGTTGCAGTTACGACTTCCGACTAAAGTCATCGCCGATCCGCCATAGTTCACGCTTGACGGAGTGACTTGACGGTCTACGACAATAAATAGGAATACATCGACGCCTGATGTGGCTGGCGTGTGATTAAACGAGAGGTTTCCGGGAGCGACGGTGTTGTACTGCCCTGGCCCCTTCGCATCGTATGCGACTGGCATCAGTCACCCACTCCCATCATCGGCGTAAACCTGGACTTTTCGAGCAGGATTTAGGCGACGGTGAGCACCGGATTGGAGGCCGTGTTATCGGATTTAATCTGGAGGGTATTGCCACTGGCCACAACCACGTCGGCAGGCGCGCTGTCCAGAAGGCTAAAGGCGACGACGTTAGAACCGGTCTTGTACAGGACGGCCCAGCGGGCCGTGATGCTGCCACCGCTGGCGGTCCAGCTCGGGTTGCTTGAGAAGTACACGTTGACCGATGTCGTGCCGGTCTGGCTCAACGTGACGGCGACCCCGCCGGTCGTGTAGCCGTTACCCGAGGCGACCTCGTTGGTGACGGCCGCCCAAGTGGTCGACGACGCCGCGATGTTGGACGAGCTGGTCACAAGTGCGACCTTGTAGCCGCTGCCGACGCTGAACGTGCCGGACAGGATGTCGGCGCGGGCGCCGTTGACAAGAGTCCATGCTCCTGGTGCTGCCATTATCTATCTCTCTTTCAGGGTTGTGCGTGTCATCAGGGCTCCACGCGTGTTTGGACAATCAGATTTTTGGTCACAGAAAACGTTTCCCCGGAACTAGTTGTAATCACAAACGTCACACCGTAAGTGTTGCCGTTTGTCCCACCGGACAACCTGACTCGGGCCACCTTGTTGGTATAGTCCTGGGTTCCCACCGTCAATCCGGTCGTGGCGGTGACGGCTACCGAATTAATGTTTTCAGTGGTGGCTAAAAAGTTTGACCAGTCCACGTAGTAGTCGGCGACATCAGCGGGGCTCTTCGGGGACCAGGTCACGATGACACCTCGTAGTCGGCGGCTACTTCGGCGTCGGAGAGTTTCCGCAATCCGCCATCCAACACGAGCCAATCCCCCAGCTCTGCGATGACCTGGCGGGTCGGATTGTCGGCGTTGAGTTCAAGCTGCCAACCCGATTCCAATGGCGAAAGAGATCCGCGCCAACTATCACCGGACAGAACACTGAGAGCGTCAAGCATGGCGGCCTGGTCGACGAGATGCCATGCCGTCAAATCCACCGGCTTACGAGTCACGATCACAGACATACGGTCTTTCCTTTATGTGGTGGATGATTGGCGGTCAGCGGCGGCCCACACATCAAGTGACCCCGGAATTCTTTGTTGATTTGCTACCCGGGCAGCACGAGCTGAAGCCGCCGAGGCGACACCCACGTACAGATTGCTTGTGGATGCGCCGGTTACATCGGTGTGCTGTATTTGCACGTAACCGTTTTTAATTACCAGAATTTCGCTGAGACTGGAGTTGGTGCCGAGTAGGAAAGTCCACTGGTCGCCAGGAAGGTTCGTGGTGGTGTTTGTTGCCCACGGTGAAGACCAGGTTCCCGACACACACTTTCCGATAGCCACATCGCTGTTGCCGATCCGGCAGTACACAAAAGTGTTTCCCGAAGAGTTCATCCGCCCCAACAGGTAGGTGTACGGAGATCCTTGGGATGGAGAACCCACACTAGGCGGTGATGCTATGACGGCCATTACCGCTTGGATGCCGGTGAAAAGTGGTGTGTTGTACCGGTCGACGTGTCGTCGTGCACCGTTACCGGATGCTGTCCAGACCGCCGAACCTGAACCGTTGGGGCCGAACGTTCCAGCACCCGAACCATCTGATGTTCGGGTCCATGAAGCGCCCAATGTGCTGGCTGCTGAACCGGAGAATGGGTCGCTGACAGCCACACCACTGGTAACAGCCGCCGCCAAAGTGGTTGCTTTCGTGACGGTGTTGGTGACGTTGGCGAAGTTCGCCGACTTTTGCGCTACCGACACCGCCCCGAAAATGTTGAGGAACCCCAACTGGGCGGGCAAAAACCGATTTCTCAAAGCTGTGTTCAAATCGGACTGCCACGAATACTGCGTTTTTGTTGCGAACGCCGCCAGGCCGGTATCCGATATCGACCCTTCAGGTACGTTTTCGTTAGGTGAGGTCATCGGAATCCGTCAACTGTTGGCGTTGCTTCGGGCTCATACGTGACCACAGTTCTTTCATCAGCTCGGCCTGCTGCTGATTGACCAAAGAATCGACGACGGCTTCCACTGGGCGGACAGTGTCACGGTCCGGGGTATCGACGTCCACCCACGACCCCGGTGATGTCAACCAGTTCGGGTCGGTCGCGGCCGGCTTCTGATACTTGATGGTTGGCTCTTCTACCGGGCGGACACCGCAGTCCCACAACCGTTTGGACACGAATTGCAGATAGTCGACCGGCAGGACTAGTTGTGCCCCTTTCATGTAGGGCATGGCCACCAACATCCACAGGAACGCTTGATACGGGTTGGTGGGGTCGCAGTTCTCTTTGGTGGGGAATCCGTGCGGGAAGGATGTGAAGTCGGCGGGCAGGACGGACGGGGCGGTCATCTACCACACTCCTAAATCGTGTAGTCCTGCAATGAGTCGTTCGATACGGCCCAGCGCGCGTTGGGCGGGGTCCTGCCAGATGCGTTCATCGCCGACGTTCAAATTCCATTCGGGTGGGCTGTCCGGTCCCCACGCCAAATCGATGCGGCGGCAACGATCCATATGTATTTGGTTGTCGGCTTTGAGGACCAGGCCGATGCGGTCGTCCAACCAAAAGTGGCCGATGCCCTTGTCACCGATCAGATACGGCTGACCGTCGGAGACTGATACCTGCCAACTGATTACGGTCTTCGTTGCCCACATGCCCGCGCGTAGCACCATCAGAGACGAGATGGTGTATGCCTTGCCTGCGCCTTCTTGAAAATAGGTGAATAGGCGGTCCCAGCCGGTGTTGTTGGCGCGTTCGTTTGATTTGTAGGTTTGCCACGCCAGGATTGTGTCTTCGTAGATCGGGGCCAGCAGGGTGTCGATGGTGCCGCCCAGTGATCCGAGCTGCACCAAATTTCCGAGAATATCCCCAACCGCTTGTATGGTCGCCGAGATGGTTTCATTCACACCGGGAGCTGAGTGGCCTCCGATCGCCACTTGGACACCTTTGGTGGGTGAGTAGATCCACGACGACTCTTGAACTGGTGAGGTTTCGCCTTCATAAAACACGACATACGGTTTGATCGGGTCGGTGTAGCGTTTCCCGACATCGAAGTAGTCTTGAGGGGTTTCGGCGTCGGCAACAATGTCGTAGGTGGAGTCGATGAAGTCGTCTGCGAACTCGACCACGGTGCGGGCTAGGCCGTCGAACACGTTGCCGCCGTTCGCGGTGCCCACCAAAATGCCGGACTTGTCGACAAAATCCACCACGAGGGTTCCGTAGCGCAGGTCGGCCCCGGCCCACGGCTCTTCATCGCCGGGGAGGTAGCGCCGGCACTCAATGGAGATTTCGGAATCCTCGACCATGTAGTGGGCCATGTCGTGGAAGTTGGCCCACCTCGAGGTGGCGACCGACCACACCACACCGGATGCCATCGCATCAATAAAGGATTCGGGTTTGACCACGATGTGCCAGTCGGAAATGTCGAGGCCCATCGTCACCCAGTTGTTCAAATCCATCGGGTCGTCAGGCCACGTCAGGAACGGATTATGTTCCCGCCAAATCGCAAGGAAAAGCGTCAGCCGTAGTACCCAAGTCACTGGTCCTGCGAGGAGCCACGCGCGAGGAAATTGGAACGCATCCGGCAAGAATGGGTTGGGCACCACGCTGTACCACTTGAGTTTTTCGTAGTCGGCTACCCAATCAACAACGAGGACGGTGTCGCCGTCTTCGCGTTGTTCGACCGCAAATTTGTCGAGGATGCCCGACCAGCGTGCCCCGCAATAATCAATGGTGATACCGACGGTGCGGCCTTCGTCACGGTCCATGCGGCCTTGGTAGTCGTAAATCCATTGCGCCACCGGGGAGGACATGGGGAACTCTGTTTGCCCCGGCCCGGTGTCGTTAGAGATCCACGAAAACTTGCAGGCGTATTCCGAGCCGAGAATGTGTTGAACATTCCATTCGGCGTCCCAAATTCTTCCGACGGGCTGCTCGCGGCGGATCCTATCCTCCACCAGTTTCTGTTCCCGGGTGGCATCCCAAATTTGGTCGCACAACACATCCCCGGCGGTCTGCCCAAACATGAACGGCAGAAGGACCGGGAACCGGTCAGCCGGCACATAGAAGCCGGTACCGCTCACGAACCAGCCCAGCCGTAGGCCCTAATCCAGATTTGTCCGTCACCGCCCGCACCGCCCGCGCCGACAGCAGGCCAGCCACCGGCACCGCCACCACCGGGATGGTTGCCTTTATTTCCGGGCAGGTTTTCCACTTGGGCGCCGGGATACGTTTTGCCGTTGAACACCAGATCGGCCAACGCCGCGCCTTGCACGGTTGGCTGGCCGATACCGGCAGCGCCGCCCGCCGAATTCAACGTCGTCATGCCTGAAGCCACAACCGTCGATGCTTGACCTGGCTGGCCGTTCTCGCCGCCGAAACCGTCTTGTGAGGCTGTTCCAATGCGTTCCAGGGTCCACTGCTGTAAACCTCTGCCACCGACACCACCTGAGCCCACAACACCAGCCAAATAGTTAGTGGCATACGGAATGTCGACGCCACGAATCAACGTTTTGGTGGTGAAACTTGACGCTGAACCGCCCGAACCGGTGACAAGCAAACCACCGGATTCGCCGCCGCCGCCACCACCGACCAAGATGACGTCCAGGCGCTCCGCCCACAACGGAATGCGATACGAGAACGAACCCGGGAAGGAGAAGCGTTGCGTAAACTCTTTCGGCGAACCGGTGTTGAGGATGGAGTTGGCTTCCAAACCGTAAGGTCGGGACCACCGCCGCGGCTGAATCAACTGCACTGTCGCCCCACCCACCTGCCCCTTATAGGAGACGGGCAGTTCAAACTCCGGGGTGTACGGCGGGATGGGGTAATTAAAAATCTTGGAGGCACCCATCTGCGCCAAAATGTTGGTGTTGTTTAAGTCCCGGTACATCAACTGCTGGCGGTCCAGGTCGATGACCGCACCGCCGTTCCCGCTGGTGATGGTGATGTCGTTGATCATGCGGGAAGCGTTCGCCCCACCCGGAATGCGTTCACCGGGGTCGCCCACCCACTCAAAGTCCGGCAGCGTCCAAATACCGGGCGTCAACACCCACTTGTGCCACATCACCTGATCGGTCGGATTTGAGACGGTGATCGTGCCCGATGCCGACGTCGCACCCGAGGTAAACTGGTCGACGACGTTGTCCTCGTACCACATCGGTTCCCCGGCCCGCAGCTTCAACACCAAGTTGCCGTACTGCTGTTGCAGCGGATCTGTCGACGGTGAAAAGTCGGGCTGCTCATACATGAGCACGTCGAGCTTGCGGGTGCCCGAAATTTCGGTGGACACCTCAATGGTGGTGGCTTTGGGGCTTGTCGACCACTGATCCTCTTCATAAAAGAAGATTTGCCGAAACAACGATTCGTTGAACTCGAAAGAATCGTTGAAACTGTTGGAGATGTGGAAGCCCAGCTCCATGTCGCGGTGCAGCCGCTTAATTGCTTTTTGTGTCGACCCAACTTGGAAGGCACCGGTTTTCCACGTCGACTTGATGGGTGCGTCGTAGATTCCTTCGACTTGGCCTTTAGCCAGCCACACCCCTTCAAGGCCGGCGTTTTGGCCGTGAACATTGAACAGGGCGTTGCCCCGCCGTATGCGAATGGAGTTGATTCCGGGATCTGGCATTTAGGGACCTGGCCTGTTCGTGTATTGCATTTGTGCCAGTCGGCCGCGGCGGTTCAGTTCACGGCCCACCGATTCGGCGTCGGTGGTGTAAATGTTGTCCACTTTGAACATGGGTTGCTGACCGGGCGGGGCGGCTTCCGGGGCAGCCAACTGGGTGTTGAGGAACGACTGTGAGTCACCGATCATCGGGGCGGGGGTTTGCGGACCCAGGCTGCCCATCAGGGAGTCGATGGGGCCTGGTGGTTGGCCGGTGGTTCCATGCTGGGTGGTGTTGGGATCTAAGCCCATTGCCTGCTCAGCGCCGCCACCCATCAGGTTGCCGAGAGCCCCCATGATTTGTTGTTGAGGCACGAACCCGGACACGTCTTGGTTGAGGAATCGGGGCTGCCCGAACGGGGTGAGCTGCTCAAGGAGAGAGTCAACGCCGATA
>Ga0209400_1000697_pt1 | contig 28996 bp, 19 predicted proteins | sample M_130807_EF_Meta_FD_187313 | JGI IMG/M metagenome (GOLD analysis project Ga0209400, IMG submission 187313) | Freshwater microbial communities from Lake Montjoie, Canada to study carbon cycling - M_130807_EF_MetaG (SPAdes) (version 2) | ecosystem: Environmental > Aquatic > Freshwater > Lake... | reverse complement strand
CGTGGCGAATGTGGTGAAACATTGCTCGCTCACAGGACAGTAGTTGTGATCGAAGACCGTCTCGGTGACGCGGCCGAGTTCATCATTCACAATACAGCGCAGCCCGCCGGAGAAACTGCCGCCATTGAAGGGGACGAATTCATAGCTGCAAACCTGAGGCGTGCCGTTCTCGTTGATGGTTTCACAACGATCATAGCTCGCCGAGCGAAAATCCGTGCTGCTGCTATAAGTCCACTCGCAGACCAAACGGCCCGCGCCATCGCGTGCAGTGAGCAGGTTGCCATTCAAATTCGGATCGCTCTGGCCGGTGCTGTAGGAGAAGGTGGTTGGCCCCTGCACGGCGGACTGGCCGGGAATCACCGGGCAGGAAACCGATTTGAGATCGCCCGCGCTGCCGCCTGCCTCGCCCGAGAAGTAACTGAAACTGACCACGCGGCCGGTGTGGTCGCTCACACTGCCGAGCTTGCCATTGCCATCGTAACTGAAGCTCAGGCTCTGGCCAAACTGGCTGCTGACGCTCGAGAGTTGGCCGCTACCGGCGTAGGCACAGGTGACCGTGACGCCGTTGGGGTCAATGATCTGCGAGAGCAAACCCGAGCGCGGGGTGGCATCAAAACCATTGAAAACCCACTTGCCGTGATTGGCAAAAGTCAGCGTCAGCGCCTGCGACACCGAAACGACACCCCGCACCGACAAGCCGTTGGCCGAGAACGAACCATCCGCCGCGACTTGCAACACGTCGACACTGCCATCGCCTTTGTAAAGCACGATCCGCGTGAGCACGGTGGGTTGCAGCGGATCATCATGCAAAGGCTGCGCGACGACGTGATACGCATGGTCCCAGCCCTTGCTCAAGGAACGACATGAGGCCGATTGAATCATCGAGCGGTAGCTGAGTACAAGGTCGAGCGGCGGACCGGCAGGGGTTTCCAGTGAGATCGGGCAGAGGCCGAGGCCCGTCTCACCGGTGAGGATACGCTCGTTGGTTTGGTTGCTCTTGGTTCGGGTCTTCAAAGCACTAGCGCCAATGGGTGGGCCACCGCCACTGAGCCGGTGAGCCGAAGTTCCGGGATTCTTCTTCACCACGACCCCAATGCCAGGAATCTTTTTGTGCGCCTCCTGAGCAACAGGCTCCGCAGGAGGCGACACCGGCGGCCCATCCAGAGCGAAGCCCGTCGTTGTCGCCTGAAACGTCTGATCGATCACACACACCGTCGATCCGCCGAAAGTCACGATTTTGGCCATTTTCACATGCGGCCCACCGCCGGGACCCCCACCGATAAACAAGTCAAACGTTGGCAGCGTCGCGCTGAAACGCCCGCCCCCAAGGTCGGTGACGGGTGCCGTGACGTCCGCCATGCCTTCCACTTGAAACACGACCTGCGCACCGGGAGGCAGACATTGGCCTGTAAAAAAAGCGTCCCGCCCGGCGAGATGACCGCCGGCTCCACGACGAAGACTTCCGACTGCGGCAGCAGGATTCGATAGTACAAGCTCTGCCCGACCGAAGAAGGATCAACCCAAGAGGCCGTCGAATCATCGGCCCCGACGATGGACCGCAGTTGCCAATTATTCAGATCGGCGGAGCTTTCGATCCGATAACTCAAGCCTGAAGACGATGCCCAGGTCAGCTAGACCTGTTTGCCCGCAAGCCCCTGGATGAAATCCACAGTGGGAGGAGGCGTGGATGCGTCGTCGGCAATAACCGGGAGTGGAACCAGTGACAGCGACAAAAGCGCTGAGACGAGGGCGGGACGGAAACAGAGCGAAAGCCTCTGTGCATGACTGAAGGCAAAGAATTTGTTTTTGGGTTTAAGGTGCATGGAAGAAGCGGGTTTGAGATTGATGAAACAGGTTAGCGCGGGAAATGGGTAAAGATATGGAGTTTGAAATGGAAAAAACGGCAAAGCCAAATGACAAAGTTTAAACAGCTTTTTCCTCACACTCATTAAACGCGAGAATAGGTCTCCTGTTCACTCGGTCAAGATTATTTCCAATATCGCTGCCTTTGAGTGCGTGGCGATTGGCAGGAGGAATTTCCGAAAACCAAAGTCACGCAGTGGATGAGAGTGGGAATTTCATCGAAGCCTTCGGTTCCGGGTTTGGAGAAATGCAGTTGACGCACGCCTCTAAAAACTATCGCGCCGGGCATAGACAATCATTGGATCAAGCCCTCCGCGGTTTCCTGAATGAGCCGGAGCTGGCCACAGGCGGCCTCGATGTCATGTCCTTTTTCGAGGCGCAGGGTTGCGGTGACTCCCGCTTTGGTCAGCACATTGCGGAACGCCTGGCAGTGCGGCAAGGCCGGACGCCGCCATGGCAAGCCCGCAACGGTGTTGTAGGGTATCAGGTTCACCTTGGCTTTGAGGGCCAATGCATGCTTCGCGAGGATGCGCGCCTGTTCGAGATCATCGTTGACGCCTTCGATGAGAATGTATTCGAGGGTGAGATGTTGTTTTTTGTTAGAATTCCAGTCATGCAGGGCATCGAACAGCATGGCGGTGGGGAACTTCTTGTTCACAGGCATGATCTGGTTGCGGACCTCATCGGTCGCGCCGTGAAGCGAAATCGCCAAACGGATTTGGCGGGGATGCTGTGCGAGTTCGCGGATCTGCGGGACCAGCCCCGATGTCGATATCGTCAGATGTCGGGCACCCAGATTGAGCCCCCACGGTGAGGTGATCAGCTCGATCGCCTGCAGCAGGTTCTTCATGTTGGCGAGTGGTTCGCCCATGCCCATGAAGACCAGGTTGTCGATGCGGTCTCCGGCGAGCATTTCGGTTTGCAGGACCTGCGCGGCGATTTCCGCGGCGCTGAGGTTGCGGGTGAATCCATTCAATCCCGAGGCGCAGAATTTGCATCCATAAGCACAGCCCACCTGGGAGGAGACACAGAGCGTCAGGCGGTCGGCGCGCCCGCCGTAAAGCGCGGGATTGGCGGGGATCAGCACGCTTTCGATGTACCGTCCGTCGTGCAGTTTGTACAACATCTTCCGGGTGGTGTCAGTGGCCCCAAGGTCGCGCGCCGGAGTGAGCGGGTAGAGCGAAAAATGGCCTTGCAGGTGCTCGCGCAGCGCCTTTGGCAGGTTGCTCATTTGTTCGATCCCCGCCGGACGTTTCTTCCAGACCCAGTCGAGGATTTGATCGGCACGATAGCCTGGCTGGCCGTTTTCCCGCAAGTGGGTTCCGAGTTCATCCCGGGTGATTCCTGTTAGAGCGGGGAGCATGGGTGTGGTATTCATGTCAGCCGAAAAAAGCGGTGCGTTGGCGCAGGACCGGACAACCGTTCGAACCTGGAGCGCAAATGTGATCGATCATGTGCCGCCAGTGTTCGATGCCGGATAAAATCTCCACTTCGATGCGGAGAAACCAAACCGGCACTTCGGCGAGGGCGTTGCGGGGGTAACGCACCGCGTCTTTTTCGGTCGTGACGATCATCTCGACGTCGCGCTCCAGGCAGCGATTGGTGAATTTCTCTATGTCCCTCGTGGTGAACCGGTAGTGGTCGGAAAACCGCTTGTGCAATTCCACCGTGGCTCCCAGCCTGCCGAGTGAATTTTCGAAATTTTCCGGCACGGCGATTCCCGAGAGCGCGGCCACGTGACGTCCCTTCAAATGGTCGAGCGTCCGGCGCTCAAAGGTCTTCAGGTTTTCGAGATACTTCGGTCCATGGGTGGTGACAATGATCGGAGCGCATGGGTTGTATCGGCGCAGTTTTCTCTCCAGCAGCGAATGATCCGAGCCGTCGGATTTTGTCAGGATGATGTAATGGGCGCGACTGAGGTTTTTCCGCGGCTCGCGCAAGGTGCCCGCGGGCAGCATCGCTCCGGTGCCGAACGGAGCGTTCGCATCAACCAATACGATGTCCAGCCCCCTGGCGAGGCGCAAGTACTGCATGCCGTCGTCGAGAATGAGCGTGTCGGTGCCGAGTTCGTTGATGGCGAATCGCGCCGACTTGACGCGGTCGCGGTCGACCAGCACCGCGACACCATCAAGATTCTTGGCGAGCATGAATGGCTCGTCGCCGGCGAACTTCGAGTCCAGCAGAATGGCTTTTCCCGTCGAAACAATCTTCGGCAATTCTTCTGCGGCCATCTTATTCCCGTCGGACGAGCGCCAGTTTTGTGGTTCGGTCAGCGCCTTGCTTTTGTAGCCGCGGGAGAGGATCGATACCTGGCGTTCGCGATCGCGCAGCGTGCGGGCGAGCAATTCGACGACCGGGGTTTTGCCGGTGCCACCGACGGTGAGATTGCCAACCGAAATCGTCAAGGTGCCGAGATGATGCCTTTCCTTGTAGTCGAAGTGATAGAGAAACTTGCGGAACTGAATGATGCCGCGATAGAGGCCCGACAGCGCACGCAGAGTCCACCGGGCGAGAAAAGCGCGGAAACCGCGGGCGCGTCCGAAAATCACATCGGCGGCCCAGCGTTCGAATTCATCGAAGTTTTCCTTCACTGGCAGCATTGTGAGGGAGAATCCATCAGGTGAAAAGACGAAAGTAGGCAAAATCCGCGGCGGAGAGGAACGGGGCTCAGAGGGAGAACAACGCGAGTAACGTTGCCATGCAACGACTCCCTAACGGATTCCAGGTTCCGGTTGGAGACGATCCCCCGTTTCCATTTGTCGGGAATCCAAGAAAAACTGCGATCTTGGATGCAACTGGCCAATCGATTCTCGACTCATCGCTGCTCTCGATCGCAAACCGCAGGTGAGAAAAAACAACGATCGTACCGCCCAGCAGCCACAGGCATAACTCAGTCGTGCGTGTTGCCCTGTTCAGGCCGGTGCCTCGACTGCGAATTCACGGGGGACACCCTGAAGGAGTGCAAACCGCCTGAAATTTTCGGGCAGGTTGAAGCAATCCTGACCATCGGCGGGACTTCGAAAAAATTGTTGTGCGCGATTTTCGGCAGCTGTTCCAAGACCGAAAAAGACACAGATGCAGGCAGTTTTGCCGTGCAAAGACCACCATGAAAAGAACTGGGACCGCATTTCAGCGGTCCCAGCTCAAAGTGATTAATCAGACTGTAATTGTTCGTGCTTTTGGCAGAAGACAAAAGGATTGGGAATCCTGATGACTTATCAGTGTCTTTTCCGGCGCAAAAGCAGACCCATGCTGCCAAGACCCAACAAAAGTCCTGCGGTGGGTTCTGGAACAACATTGATGCCGACACCAGCTACGCTTTCATAGGCGCCATCCGTGAACGTGATCGTTGAAGTGTTGGCATTGACGCTTCTCTGAAACTCATAATTGATGTAGCCGTATTGACCACTGTCAGAGATGAAACCCAATGCGCCGTCGTGGGTATTGTCCCAAGGGCTGGTTGTAACATCATTCACCAAAATGGCATCCGAGTCAGCATATGCACTTGCATCAACCCCCACAGTGGTGGAATCAATCAAGCTGCCGTATGCGAATGATTCAAGTACATAATAGGTATCGCGGAAGGCGTCGGTGATAAACCCAAGCGTAGAAAATGTGCCCGTGGCGAATCGGAAATCGAAGTATTTTTTTGAAAAACCAGGATCGACAAAAAATGATCCCGCTCCGCCGATGCTCACTGAGGTTACTGGCAAGTCAGAAGCAACCCCACCGCCCTGACTGAACGTCTGATTGATGGTGAACGAGACGACGGCTGCGTTTGCTGCTCCTGCGAGCGAGGCAGTAGCTAGTAGGGCGGCAGTTAACCGTTGCAGGGATTGATACTTGTTTTTCATGATTTTATTGTATTCTGTCTGTTTGGGGAATCGTTCATGCAACACATTCGTTAGTGCTAACAATTGATGGACGGACGAGAATTAGCGTAAATTTTCAGAGATGCAATTTTTTTTTCTATTTTTTAGCTTTTTTTGAATTGGACATCTTGGCGATTTGCGATGACAAGGAGTTGAATGTTTTACGCGCTATAGCGGTCAATGACACGCCGTATGTTTGATGACACTCTTGGCTCGTATCGTGACTCGCAGGATTTTGATGTGCAGCGAATTTTTTCATGAAAGCCGTTACAACCAAGCAAATGAGGGAGATCGAGGGGAAGGCTCTTTCCGAGGGCGTTGCGGAGGAGGACTTGGTGGAGCAGGCCGGTGCGGGGATTGCTGCGGCGGTGAGGAAATTTTTCCCCCGGCCTGGATTGCTGATCGGTTTTATCGGCAAAGGCCACAACGGCGCGGATGCCCTTGTCGCGATGCGGCATTTGCAGGAACTCGGCTGGCTCATCGAGGTGAGACCGGCGTTTCCCGAAGTGGAATGGGCGGTGCTGACGAGGAAAAAGCGGCGCGAGCTTCCTAACAAAAACCATTCGCTGCTTGCAGCGGACGGGCCGATGGTGATTCTCGACGGTTTGCTGGGCATCGGGGGCGGCGGTGCATTGCGCGATCCGGTGCTGGCCGCCGTGCGCGAGATCAATGAACTGCGCCTGCGGCATGCGGCGTCGGTGGTCGCGGTGGACCTCCCCAGCGGGCTGGATGCCGATAGCGGTGCTGTCTGCGGCGATGCGGTGATTGCCGATTTCACGATCACCCTCGGTGCGCCGAAAAGCGGATTGCTTGCCGCCGCCGCTGTCAATAATGTGGGCCGCCTGGAATTGATCACACTTGATGATCTCGAAACCAGCGCTGCGGATTCGGGATTGCGGATGATTTGTCCGCGCTCGTTTCCGCAGTCGCTGCCGTTGCGGGTGCACGATTTTCACAAAGGTCAGGCGGGACGGGTGGCGGTCATCGCCGGTGCACCGGGCATGGAGGGAGCCGCCTTGCTGGCGGCCACGGCGGCATTGCGCGGCGGTGCGGGATTGGTGACTTTGTTCGTACGACCCGAGATCCACGCCTCCGTGGTCTCACGGGCCTGTCCGGAATTGATGGTGAAATCCTGCGCCGACTGGGAGTCGATTGATTTCCCGCCGTTTTCCTCATGCGTCTGGGGGCCGGGGCTCGGCGCGATGGATGCGACTGAATTTGTTCGATTTTCCACCGCCTTGGAATCATGCACGTGTCCCAGTGTGATCGATGCCGACGCGCTGAATGCGATTGCGGCAAATCAGGCGCACCATTTGTTGCAGTCCCGTCATGTAATCACCCCGCATCCCGGTGAGTTCGCACGGTTGGCGCCCGAATCGGCACGGCGAGGTCGTGAGGCCGGTTGCGATCATTTCACCGCGCACAATCCTTCCGTGCTGCTTTTGAAAGGCGCGCGCACCCTGGTGATGCAGCGCGGGACCGATCTTTACCACAACAGCACCGGCCATGCCGGAATGGCGAGTGGTGGCATGGGCGATGTGCTTTCGGGAGTCATCGGCGCCCTGCTCGGCCAGGGCATGCAGCCACTGGCCGCGGCGTGTTGCGGAGCCTGGCTGTGCGGGCGGGCTGCGGAACTTGCGATGTCCGACGGCCGGCAGTCGCAGCACTCGCTGATCGCGACCGATTTGTTCCCGTTTCTAGGTGCCGCCCTCCACGAATGGCAACAGGGGTGATTTCCGGTTTTTGCCGCAAGGAATGTGCGAACGAAACCGTATCTTCCTCCCAAGTGAAAAAGGGTTTCATCATCATTGTTTGCGCGACATCTCATGGTCTTTCGACTGCGGCACCGGTCTCGTACAATCGTGATGTAAGGCCCATTCTGAGCGGGAATTGTTTTTCCTGTCACGGCTTCGATGCCAAACAGCGCAAGGGTGAATTGCGGCTCGACACCCCCGAGAGCGCCCTGGATCAAAAGCGCGAAGAAGTCGCGATCGTGCCGGGCAATGCCGCCGCCAGCGCGATCATCAAGCGTGTCACGAGCACCGATCCGGATGAGGTGATGCCGCCGCCGGAGGCCGTGCACCGGATCGACAAGCCGCAAATCGAAATTCTCACACGCTGGATCAACGAAGGCGCCGTGTTCGAACCACACTGGTCCTTTGTCGCCCCGCAGCGCAGCGCGCCACCGGTTCCTGCAAATGCCGCCTGGGTCAGAAATCCCATCGATGCCTTTGTCGCCGCGCGCCTCGATCAGGAAAAGCTCAGCCCCTCGCCGGAGGCCGATAAAACCACGCTTTTGCGCCGTCTGTCATTCGATCTAACAGGTTTGCCGCCCTCGCAGGAGGAACTGAATGCCTTTTTGCAAGACCCGTCCGCCGATGCCTATGAGAAAAACATCGAACGGCTGCTCGCCAGCCCCCATTACGGGGAACGCATGGCGCTGCCCTGGCTGGATGCCGCGCGCTATGCCGACAGCAATGGATTCCAGGCTGATGGCGACAACAACCAGTACGTCTGGCGCGACTGGGTGATCAAGGCATTCAACGACAACATGCCCTTTGACCAGTTCACCCTCTGGCAAGTCGCCGGTGATCTGCTGCCCGGATCGTCGAGGATGCAAAAAGTCGCAACCGGATTCAACCGCTGCCATTTGTTGAACGGCGAAGGCGGAGCGATACCCGAAGAACAGCGCAACGTGATCCTGTTCGACCGCGTCGATGTCACCGTGACCAACTGGCTGGGCCTGACCATCGCCTGCGCGCAGTGTCACGATCACAAGTATGATCCTTTGACGCAGAAGGATTACTATTCGATGATGGCGTTCTTCAACAACGTGCCGGAAACCGGAACGCCTCCCCAGGGCGGGACTTATCGTGTCGCCGACCCCTGGATCAGTACGGGCAATGAGGAGGAGATGCAACAGCTGGATGCCCTCGACAAAAAAATCAGTGAGCTGGGTGAACAGGAAAAGCGCGTGAAGGAAACCCTCGACGTCGATGCCGTTCTTGCGTCCGCTCAAGCCGAGTTGCTCGGCACGGCCGAGCCCGAGTGGTCCGTTGTCGCGCCGCTGGCGATGGAGGCCACCAACGGCGTGGTGCTTTCCACCGAACAGGACCGCTCGATTGTTTCCGGGGGCGAAAAGCCGGCCAAATGCAATTACACGATCCAGATTTCAGTTCCCGATGCCGACATATCGGGCCTACGTTTTGAAATGATTCCGGATGCACGATTTCCGCTGGGCGGTTCGGGACGCGCCGGGTCGGGAAACTCGCTGCTCTCCAAGTTGACAATGAAACAAGGTGAAAAAGTCATACCTGCCTCGTTTTTCGCTGCGGATTTCACGCAAGAGAGCTTTGCTGTGGCGGGCATCTTTGACGACGACCCGAACAGCGGTTGGGCCTATCACCCCGCTGTCGACAAACCTCATCAACTGTCGCTGCAGTTGCAATACCCGCTGCGCTGCACCCCGCAGGCCCCGCTGACGGTGGTGCTGGAATTCCAATCGCAGCACGAAGCCCACATGTTCGGACATTTCCGCGTGTCGGTGAGTCCGTCGCGCTTTCCCCTCAAGAAGGAAATGCTCAAACCACTCAAGCCCGAAATTCTAACCATTTTTTCCAAGGCTGCGGCGGAACGGTCGAACGAGGAAAAAAACCAGCTTCGCCAGGCATTGATCGAACTCGACATCACGGGTGCGTTTCGTGGTATGCGGACGGAGCAAAATCAATTGCAGGCGCAAAAGAAAGCCATGGCCCAGGCACTTCCCCGGGTCATGGTGATGTCGGACGCGCAGCCGCGCAAGACCCATGTGTACAGCCGAGGGAGTTACGAAATGCCGCTGGAAGAAGTGAGCAGCAACACCCCGGCGGTTCTTCCGCCGATGCCGCAGGATCAGCCCAAAAACCGGCTGGGCCTGGCACGGTGGCTGGTCAGTGCGGAAAATCCCCTGACCGCCCGGGTCCAGGTGAACCGCATCTGGCAATTGTACTTCGGTCACGGTCTGGTGAAAAGCTCGGAAAACTTCGGACTGCAGGGCGACACCCCGACGCATCCGGAATTGCTCGACTGGCTGGCGGTGGAATTCCGCGAGAGCGGTTGGGATGTCAAACACATGCACCGGTTGATTGTCACCAGCGCCACCTACCGTCAATCATCGCGGGTCACAGCCGCGCTGTTGGAGAGGGATCCGGAAAACAAACTCCATGCCCGGGCCTCAAGATTCCGCTTGTCCTCGCTATTTCTGCGCGATCTGGCATTGACCACCAGCGGATTGTTGCAACCGCGGTTGTATGGGAAACCGGTTTATCCCTATCAGCCTCCCAGCATTTGGGACGGTCTTGCCATCACCAAGGAGCGCGATTTCACTTATCCCGTTTCGAAAGGCGATGATCTCTACCGGCGCAGCATCTATACATTCTGGCGGCGCACGGTGGCTCCGGGGAATATGTTTGACATGCCGGCGCGCCGCACCTGTGTGGTGAAAAATTCCATCACCAGCACGCCGCTTCACGCGCTCACGATGATGAACGACACCACCTGGGTCGAATGCTCCCGGGCACTCGCCGCACGCATCATCAAGCAGTCGAACGACACCGCATCCTGGGCGGACACCGCCTTCCTGATGGTTTGCCAGCGCCCTCCCGATGCCGGGGAAAAAGAAATCCTGCAACGATCATTCAGTCATTCTCTAACAAATTTCCAAGCGGACCCCAAGGCGGCTGCGGAGTTGCTGGGCCACGGCGCCAGTCCGCGTAACGGCGCTCTTGACCCGGTTCCCTTCGCGGCACTCACCCATCTTTGCCTCAATCTTTTCAATCTCGACGAGGCGATGACCCGGCAATGATCGAACCCATGAACCCATTTCTCCATCACCAGCAACAGGTCACACGACGCCAGTTCTTCGGAAAATCCGCAACCGGCATCGGCACGGTCGCACTGGCATCGTTGCTGAACGAAAACCTGTTCGCGTCCGCGTCCTCCAACATGGCGGCGCTTCCCGGATTGCCGCATTTTGCAGCAACAGCGAAAAACGTGATCCTGCTCTGGCAGGGCGGCGGGCCGTCGCAGGTCGACTTGTTCCAACACAAACCCAATCTCGAAAAACTCCGCTACCAGGAAGTTCCGGCATCGGTCAGAGGCAACACCCGGCTTTCGACGATGACGGCCAAGCAGGCGAATTTTCCAATCCTGCCGGCACTGAAACCGTTCAAACAATTCGGCAAATCGGGACGCTGGTTGTCCGAGTTGCTCCCGCACACGGGGGCTATCGCCGACGAGATTTGTTTCATCGACTCGATGTTCACCGAAGCCGTCAATCATGCGCCGGGGGTGACGTTTTTTCTAACAGGAAGCCAGATTCCCGGACGTCCGAGTTTCGGGGCCTGGGGGACTTACGGACTGGGCAGCCTGTCGCAGGACCTGCCATCCTTCGTGGTCATGACCTCGTCCGACGCGGGGAAAACCTGCGGGCAGTTGTTTTTCGATTACTACTGGGGCAGCGGTTTTCTGCCATCGAAATACCAGGGCGTGCGGTTTCGCAGCGAAGCCGATCCGGTGCTCTATCTCAACAACCCTGCGGGGATCAGCCGTTCGCTGCGACGCAGCGCGCTCGATGACATCGCGGCGCTCAATTCGCATCACATGCAAAGTTACGGGGATCCGGAGATCGACAGCCGCATCGCCCAGTATGAAATGGCCTATCGCATGCAGATGAGCGTGCCGGAACTGACCGACCTATCGAATGAAAAAGCCGAAGTGCTGGAAATGTACGGCCCGGATGTGAATCGCAACGGTTCCTTCGCCCGCAATTGCCTGCTGGCCCGCAAGCTGGTCGAACGCGGGGTGCGCTTCGTGCAGTTGATGCACGCGGGCTGGGATCAGCACAACAACCTCAATTACCAGTTGGAGAACCAGTGCAAGGACACCGACCAGCCCGCGGCGGCGCTGGTGCGCGATCTCAAACAGCGGGGGTTGCTCGATGACACCATCGTGCTGTGGGTGAGCGAGTTCGGTCGCACTGTTTTCGTGCAGGGGGATGTCAACAACCCGAAGGGCCACGGCCGCGACCACTTCGGTGTCGGTTTCACGATCTGGGGTGCCGGCGGTGGATTCAAACCCGGCCACAGTCACGGGGAGACCGATGAATTCGCCTATCATGTCAGCAAGGACCCGGTGCACGTTCACGACATGCAGGCCACGCTGCTGCACATGTTAGGCATCAACCACGAGAAGCTGACCTATCGCTACCAGGGCCGCGACTTCCGCCTTACCGATGTGCACGGCAAGCTGGTGACGGCGCTGCTCGGATGAATCAATCGTGCTTGACCTCGCACTTCAGGTCGCCCATCGCCCATTGGATGCCGGCGAGATAGTGGCCAAGGATTTTCGGATTCCAGTACATCTCGTGGTTGTGACCGATCGAGCAATAGAACAAACGCCCCTTGCCAACATTCTTCGCCCAAGCGACCCCATAGTCGCCGTCGGCGCGCCCGCCGCCCACTTTGGCTGATTTTTCGACATTCAAACGCAGCAGCATCAACTGGTTCTTCGAATTGTAGGGCTCCTTGAATTGATAGATTTCCTCCTTGAAGTTCATGCTCAGGCCTTCAAACATCGCCACCAGCGGATGTTTTTCCTGGCCTTTTTCCACATCGATCTGCACGTCCGTCCCGGCTCCCCATGGGTGGCCGTTGAAATAGCCGCCGATCATGCGGCCGTATTCAGGCCAGTCGTAGAGCGTGTCCGTGGCGGAGTGGATGCCGACGAATCCTTTGCCCGATTCGATGAAATCCATGATGCTCTTGCGCAGGCGCATTTGTTTTTCCTGCGAAGCTTTCTTCTCATCCTCGCTCATGTTTTTCAACTCCTGCGGCAGGGGCGACAGCACGTCGTTGGTGGTGCTGAGAAAACAAATGGCGTCGAATTGCTTGATCGCATCGGGTTCGAAATTCGCGAGATCGTCGGAGATCACCGTTTCGTAAGCACCCGTTTTCTTGCCCATTTCCGTCAAGGCGACCTTGCCCGTGGGGATCGATGCGTGGCGGTACCCCTTGGTCACGGAAAAGACCAACATTTTCCGGGCCTTCTGAGGTCTGGCCCAAGCCTTTTCCGGCAGGGCGGCGGCGATTTTCTCCATCGCGCCAGCGGGAGGTTTTTCGTCATTCGGATTGTAGGAAAGCAGTGCGAACGAGGCGATCAGGATGCCGATGGGCAGGAGAATTCTGGTTTTCATGGTTTTGTAACGGGTTGATGGTTTACGGTATGTGATGAAAGTATCTTTCGCTGGATTTAACCAACCTCGCCATCGGGGTAGAGCAGGTGGAATTTGATCGCTTCGTAACCGATGGTGAGAGCAGTGCCGAAAATTGTTTCCTCAGACGCCGTGCGGGGAATCTGCGCCGCCGGTCGGGCCAGCCCCATGATGATCTGCCCGTAATTCTGGGCTCCGGTGCAGTGTTGCAGCAGCTTGAGAGAAATATGCGCCGCATCAAGGTTGGGAAAAATCAGCACGTCCGCAGTATGCCGTGTGCCGTGGTCGGGAAGTTTGATTTCCGATGCCGCCGGATCCATCGCCACGTCGGCCTGCAGCTCGCCGTCGATTTCCAATTCCAGGAAACTTTCCTGCGCTAGGGATCGGGCGAGCGCTGTGGCCGCCGCGACTTTCCGGGCTGCGGGCGTTTGCGCGGAACCCTTGGTCGAATGGCTCAGCAGGGCGATCTGGGGCTTGCCACCGAGATAATGCCTGGCGAGTTTGCCGGTCTCGATGGCCATCGAGGCCAGTTGATCGACATCGGGTTCGGTGATCAATCCGCAGTCGGCAAGAAACAACACGCCCTCGCGTCCGAAGTGCTGCAAATGCGGCGCGACAAGAATCATCGCACTGAAAACCCGGGGCACGGCAGGCAGTGGTTTGATTGTCTGGATCAGCGCGCGGAAGAGGCTGGCGGGCAGCGATTGGTTTCCTCCAATCAAGCCATCGACCAGCCCGTACTGGATCATCATCGATCCGAAGTACGCCGGGCGGGAGATGATCTCCGACGCGTCGCTGATGTCAACCCCGCGCGCGCGGCTGCTTTTTTCAAACATCTCGGCGAAACGCGGAAGTTCCTTGGATTTCGTGGGATCCAGCAGATTGATGAATTGCAGCGAAACGCCATTCTCGGCGGCGAGCGCGCGGATCCTGTCGCGATCACCTAGCAGAATCGGAATCACCACTTCCTGGGCAACGAGGTGCTCGGCCACGCGCAGCACGCGCAAGTCCTCGCCTTCGGTAAAAACAATCCGCTTCGGGTGAGTGCGGAGTTTTTGCGCAAGGGCTGTCGTGAAAACATTGGGAACGTGGGAAAATTTCATCGTGGTAGGTCATGACGCTGGTCGCGTCCGCAAATCCATGCTAGCAAGTGTGCGCCCGCCCGACAACCACAAACCATGCCTGCCGACTACCACACCCACACGCCGCTCTGTCACCATGCCAGCGGCGAGCCCGAGCAATATGTCGATGCGGCCCTGGCGGCGGGATTGCGCGAGTACGGGATTTCCGATCATGCGCCGGTGGGTCATGGGCACTTTGATGATTGGCGCATGCTTTATGACGATCTGCCGCGCTACTTCGACTGGATTCAACGGGCGAAAGATCATGCCGCGGGCCGTCTTCCCATCCGCGCCGGGCTGGAGTGCGATTGGTTTCCCGGCTGCCATGCGTGGATTGAACACCTGCGCGGCTTGCAGCCATGGGATTACCTGATCGGTTCCGTTCATTACCTCGGCGAGTGGGATTTCGACAACCCCCGGCACCTGAGTCGCTGGGACCAGCGGAATGTCGATGAGGTTTGGTCCTTCTACTGGAAGGAATACGCCGCGATGGCGGAGTCGCAGTTGTTCGAAATTCTCGGCCACCCCGATTTGGTGAAAAAATTCTGCCATCGGCCCGAAGGCGATCTTGGCCGGTTTTACGAGCCCGCGATTGAGGCGATCGCTGTCAGCGGTGCGGCGATCGAACTCAACACTGCCGGCTGGCACAAGCCCTGCGCCGATGCCTATCCGTGTTTTGAGTTTTTGGAACTCGCGCGCGCGGCGGGAATTCCGCTGGTGATTTCATCGGATGCCCACGCACCCGGTGAAGTGGCACGCGATTTTCCCCGCGCGATCGAGCTGGCAAAAGCCGCCGGTTACCGGGAGACGGTTATGCTGGATCGCGGTGTGAAGACCGTTGAGTTGTTAGAGTAAAGCCGCGATCCGCGGGTCACTTGCGGGGCGTGAACCTGACTGTCAGCGATTCGTAGGCGAGCGCGCGAAGATATTTTTCCTCGCGTTCGATTTTTTCTTCGGCAGCGACAGTCGTGATTTGTCCGACCTGATCGCAGAGGCATTTGAGCAGGCTGCGCACCACCAGCCTTGCATGCGGGGCGCCGAGGCAGAGGTGGGGGCCGAAACCGAAAGCGACGTGGGGGTTTGGTTTGCGATCAAGACGTATTTCATCGGCTGACGGGAACACCGACTCGTCGTAGTTGGCCGATGCGAAACAGAGCGAGACCAGACCGCCGGGTTCGACGGAAACGCCGTGGATTTCCGTCCCGGCCGGACAGATGCGGCCGATGTGGGTCACCGGTGAAATGGCGCGGAAAAATTCCTCCGCCGCATGCACGATGCGCCTGGGGTCGGCGCGGAGAAACTCGAGATCCGCCGGATGCGCGGCAAGATGGCCGATCACGCCCGCGATCGAATTGATCACCGTGTCCCGACCTCCGGCAAACATGATGCTGCCATAACCAAGCATTTCCTCCCGCGTGAGCCGGCGTCCGTGCAAGGTTGCCCGGGTCATGGCACTGAAAAAATCGTCTCCGCCGCTACTCTCGCCCCGATCAAACAAGCTGTTCAAGTAAACCTCCAGCGCCGCGCCTTTGGATGTGCCGTCGCCTTCGCGAAAGACATGCGTGCCCCAGCCGATCCAGATGTCCGCCTCGCTGTCGGGCATGTTGACCAGTCGGGCCAGCGCGAGCGATTGCAGCGGAATGGCGAATTCGCGGACGATTTCGATCGACTCCCGACCGAGGGCGTCGTGAAGCAGCCGGCGGACCAGATCCTCCATGCCGGCGATGACCTCGGGTTGTTTGGCGCGGTTGAAAAAAGGTTCTGCCAGTTCGCGGTAGCCGGTGTGTGAGGGCGGATCAATCTCTAACGGAAGTTGGCGCACGGTGCGCACGTTTTCCTCCGAGGGAATCGGGATGCGCAGCGGCGCGTCCGAACTGAAGGTCCGCCAGTCCTTTGCCGCGTGGCGCAGATCTTCGTGGCGCAATATCATCGGCACCGCCCGACCCTGGAACTCATTGATCAGCACCCCATCGCTGCTTCGTGCATTCTTGAAGGGATCCCTCTGGTGATGAAAAGGACATTCCTTCGGTAGAGAGAGGCCCGGTGCTTCTGAGTGATCTGTGTCCGCTTCCACCACGCAGGCGATTACTTCTCTTCGAATGTAACGGTGACCTGGGTTCCGCTGCTGGAGCTCTGGGCCATGACGGTGATTTTCTTGTCGCTCGCGGATTTCTCAAAAGTATGTTGGTTCAGATCGCCGATATTGATGTTGTTTTTCGACGAAGTACCGCTGCTCCAACTGCTGGTGGCCGACTCGTAGAATGCGATGACATCCTCCGGTTTGTCAGTGGACTGGAACACCACCATGCCGACGGTTTTGCCGTTTTTGACCGATTGAAATCCGCCGCTGATCGTTGCTGCCGCGGGCAAGGGAACCCAGGCGGGAATGTCCTCTGCCTTGATGGTTCCGACTTCGGTGGTGGTGCCGTCGCTGTTGGTCATCGCGAATTTTCCGTCGGCGATGTCCTTATAGGAAAAGGTCATTTCCTTGCCGGTCTTGTCCTCCTTGATGGTCATCTGCTTGGTGTCGTCGTTGGAACTGACAACGGAAAAATCGGGGTGCATGCCAATCGCCATTTCGGCAATTTTGCGCTCGGGATTTTTATTCATTTCAGTAGAGAAGTCCGACACCGCTTTCTTGCAAACATTGACCAACAATGCGGCGGCGACCAGACCGATCAACAGCACCGAGCCGCAACCGATTCCGGCCCATGCCAGGCCCGAGAGTCCCTTTTTCTTTTCCCCATCTCTAATCGGTTCATTCATAGCACCTGATGACTAGAAGAATCTCGCCTGACTGTCCATTTTTTTCTGCCATCCCCTCGAAATCTCGTGCACACTTGCCCCATGCCCGAACGCACCGGCATCCTGCTTCTCGTCTCCGGCCCCTCGGGTTCGGGAAAAACAACGCTCTGCCGCCGCCTTGCCGATGAAGGCGAGGCGCGCTATTCGACCTCCTGCACCACCCGGCCCTGCCGACCCGGCGAACGGGACGGCCACGATTATCATTTCCTCAGCCGGGAGGAGTTCGAAAAAAAAATCGCCGCCGATGAATTCCTCGAGCATGCCACGGTGCACGGCAACTCCTATGGAACATTGAAATCCGAGGTCAGCGGCCATCTCGCCCAGGGCAGGGACGTGGTGATGGACATCGACGTGCAAGGCGCGTCGCAGGTGCGTGAATGCCAGGACTCCTGCATCCGCCGGGCCCTGGTGGATCTGTTTGTCATGCCGCCATCCGAAGGGGAACTCAGGGCCCGACTGACCGCGCGGAACACTGACGACGAGAAAACGATCGCCTTGCGCATGAAAAACGCCCTTGAGGAAATGTCGCACTGGTCCACCTATCAATACCGCCTGCTTTCCGCCACCCGCGAGGAGGATTACACCCGCTTCAAGTCCCTGCTCATGGCGGAACGTCTGCGGGTTTCCCGCATCCATGACGAACACACCCCATGAAAATCATCCTCGGCATCTCCGCTTCGATCGCCGCATACAAAGCGGCCGACCTGGCATCGCAGCTGGTCAAATCCGGACATCAGGTTCACTGCATCATGACCCAGGCGGCCTGCGAATTCATCACACCGCTGACCTTGCAGACCCTGACCCGTCATCCCGTTTTGGTGACTCTGGAAGACGAAAAACAATCATGGAAACCAGGTCACATCGAACTCGCCGACTCGGCGGATTTGTTTGTTGTCGCCCCCGCCACGGCAGCGGTGCTGGCCCAGTTCGCCCAAGGTCTCGCACCGGATCCGCTCTGTTCGACCTATCTGGCGCTGCCTCGCGAGACTCCCGTGCTGATGGCTCCCGCGATGAATGGCAAAATGTGGCTGCACCCCGCCACCCTACGAAACGTGGCGACCTTGCGGCAGGACGGCGTGCATTTCATCGACCCCGACACCGGCGATCTCGCCTGCGGCTATCAGGGAGTCGGCCGCCTCGCAGCGGTCGATGCGATCCTCAACAAGGTGAACGAACTGCTGGGCCGGCAGTAGTGCGGACGCTCCCCATTGCATTCAAAAGGAGTGCCCCGTTTCCGCGTGATCGACCGCATGCTTCCATGGTTGACTTTTGGTCAAGCGGTCTTCACATTTCTCGAAGCCAAATTCGGTGCAAGAAAAAAGCCGAGCCCTATTGTTGATCCATGAATTTTCGCTTCACAAAATCTGAAGTCCACACGCTGGTGGAGATGTTGTCATTGGCATCCCTGGTCGCGGAATGGAACCAGAATCCCGCATTCAAAGGGAAGATGGCCGCCATCGACGCCCTTGAGGAGAAAATCTTCGAACATCTCTTTCACTCGGGATACAACGACATCATCGAGTTCAATGAAGAGGAACAGGCTCATCAAATCACCGAGTCGTTTGAAAAAAAATCCTTCTTCCTGCATTGCTACGACGAGTTCCGCCAGGAGACGTTCTGGGAAGAGCTGGTCATTCGACTGGCCGACCGCGACCTCATCGCCCGCATCGGCCTGGATGAATGGAACATCATGCCGGAGGAAGAGCGGCGCTCGCGGACCGGGGATCTGGAAAAGCGCTACTGGGCGGAGTTGGAGAAAAACGGGGTCGATCATTTCCGCCTGATCCACCCTCCCGGTCAGGGATGAAACGCCTTTCTGATTTCAGGTCTCCGCCTCGAACAGCATCTGCAAATCCGGCAGATCGGACGCGCTTTTTGCCGGTTGCGCGGCGACGATCCGGTTGTTTTTGAAAAGAAACACACCGGGCATTTGCAGTCCGTCGCCCGCGAGGTGTCCGACGCCGCAGCCATGAATCAACGCCATCAATCCACGGTACCAGACGCGCGGGCCGAAGAGTTCCCAGATTCCCGCCTTGCCCAATCCAAAGGCCCGGTAAAGCTCGCAACGAGGATCGGCGATTCTCGCGATCTCCGTGTGGTCGCCGATGTATTGCGTTTCTTTGCCCGACTGCAGCATGTGCACCAATACCAACCGGGCCTGCCTCTTTTCGGCTTGCGCTTCCAGATGTTCCAGTCCGCGCAACAACTGGCGGGTGAATGTGCAGCCGAAATGCCTGAGAAAAACCAGGATGACCAATTGCTGTTGCGATGCCTTTTCCAACGTTTCGCCGCTCGACAGCGTATAGGATTCTGCCGCGCTGGAAACACTCAGGGGTTCAACTCCAGCGGGTGTGTGACCAATCCGTTCCTGCAGCACCGCCCAAAGAATGAGCAAAAATGGCAACAGCCAGATGACATCGTCCACCACCAGCAACAGGATTAACTTCCAGGACAAGGTCTGCTGAAAGAAGGAATACAGCGCGGCGAAGATGACGATGCAGATTTTCAGTGTGCACAGCAAAACGATTCGCCAATGCCGCGGCGGATCAGGAGCCGCGAGAAAAAAACTCAGGCTGAAAACGAAATAGAAAATGCCGATTACCTGCACCAGCAAAGGGTGTCCGGGTTGCGTCGGCGCAAAAGTTGCGAAGACCCGCTCGGGACTAACGAAAAACCACAACGCGACGGACAGGCAATACACACCTGCGGCGGCAAGCACCAAGGTCATCCATCGGTTGCTTGCACATCTTCCCCTAAAACAACGGCTCATCCTTGGCACGCTAGCGGGGATTTGCCGGTCTGCAAGGGCTCTTTCACGGAATGTGGGTTCGCAAGACCACGCTGCCGACAGCCGCACTGAGCTGACCGCTGCCGCGACAAAGCAGCAGGGTGTCGCCTTTTTTCCACAACCGACCCTGTTCGTCGGTCAATTCGCCTTCGACGATGTTGAGAATGGAAAACCTGTCGGTCACGGCATTGCCAATGTTGGTGTGCATGGCGAGTTGAAACCGTTCGACGACAAAATACCGGCAGGATGCCACTACGTTGCCTTCGACGACATCGACACCTGGTTCGATGTCGGAAAAATCAATACTCGCAAGCGATTCTTTCACATGCAATTCCCTGGGTTGCCCATCGAGTCCCACGCGGTTCCAGTCGAACACACGATAGGTGGTGTCGGAATTCTGTTGGATTTCGAAAATCAACAAGCCGGCGCCGATCGCATGCAAGCGGCCCGAAGGAATGAAAATCGCGTCACCGGACTTCACGTTGATCGCGTGCACTTGCTCGGCCACCGTGCCCTCGGCGATGGCCTTTTCAAAGCTGGCTCGATCCGCTCCCCTGCGCAAACCCGCGTAGATTCTCGCGCCCGGCACTGCATCGGCCACGTACCACATCTCCGTTTTCGGCTCACCACCGAGCGATGCCGCAAGGGATGCCGGCGGATGGACTTGAATCGACAAATCATCACGCGCGTCGAGGATTTTCACCAGCAACGGGAAACGCTCGCTGTCGGGCAGTCCCGTCCCGAAAATTTCATCGCGATGGTTTGTCCACAATTCGTGCAACGTCATTCCCGCATGCGGGCCTTCGCAAACGACGGATTGTTCGTGCTCGCGGTCCACCAGTTCCCACGCTTCGCCAATCGGCGTCGATCCAGCGGGCAGCGGCCGACCGTAGAATGTTTCCAACGAACGACCACCCCACACGCGTTCCATGGTCAATGAATTGAATGCAATGATCGGCATGGCGGACATCATGTACGACCTCGGAAAAAACACCAATGAAAAACTTGTTTGTTACCTCGCCAATGCTCCATTGAATCGTCGACGGACATATCAATCGGGTGTGGCGCGCTCGGATTCCTCTTTCAAAATCCGATAAATCTCAAGTTGCGACTGCACCGGAGGTCCAGCCGACCTCACGAGCTGGTTTTCCAGCCCGCAAGTGAGTGTCCGGGCCTTCACATTGTCGTTCAACTGCGTGTCGACGATTTTGCGGATTTTCCCGTGGATCTGCTTGTCATAGACGGGCAACACTACCTCCACCCGTCGGCTCAGGTTTCTTGTCATCCAGTCCGCGGAGCCGATGAAGCAACGCTCGTCGCCGCCGTTGTGGAAAATGTAGACCCGTCCGTGTTCGAGAAATCGATCAACGATGCTGGTTGCCGTGAACAGTTCGGGCGAGCCACCGACGGGAAGCGGCAGGCGGCAGATGGTCCTGGCAATCAGGCGAATCTCCACTCCTGCTGAGGCGGCTTCGGCGAGCTTGCGAATGATCGGCGGGTCTTCAAGGTTGTTGATTTTGAGTATCACCCGCGCGGTTTTCCCTGCCCGTGCATTGCGGATTTCCCCGTCGATCATTTCCCCGAAACGCTCGCGCATGTTGAAGGGAGCGACCAACAGATGCTTGAACTCCGCCGGCGGTTTGGCATCGGCCACAAAATCACAGACGATCCGCAGTTCCGACGTGATGCGTGGATCAGCAGTGAACAATCCGAAGTCTGTATAGAGGCGGGCCGTCTTTTCGTTGAAATTTCCAGTGGCCACATAGGCATAGTATTGATCTCCCTCCTCTTCGTTTCTCGCGACAAGGCAGAACTTGCTGTGCACTTTCAATCCGGGAAGCCGATAGACGACGCGCGCGCCCGCTGACTCCAGCTCGTTGGCACAGGACAAATTCGATTCCTCGTCGAAGCGGGCTTTCATTTCGACGAAGGCGGTCACCTTCTTGCCGTTTCGCGCGGCCGCGGCGAGGGCGTGCACGAGCCGGGAATCCTTGGCAATCCGATAGAGCGTGATGTTGATCGATGTGACGGCGTTATCGTTCGCCGCCTCGTTCAAAAAACGAATGACCGGATCATACGCGTGATAGGGAAAAAAGAGGATGCGATCATGCGCGCTGATCGCGTCGAACATTGATAATGAGTCGTCAAGTTCGGGATCGCGCAATGGAACCAGCGGTTCGTTTTCGAGGTGGTCGATGCCGGGATTGGGAAAGAAGAAAAAGTCGCTGAAATTATGGTATCGCCAGCCTGGAATCAAATCTTCCGGCCGCAATTCCAGCAGCTTGCGGGTCAGTTCCAGGCTGGTCAATGGAATCCCGGGATCGAACAGGAAACGCGAGGGCGTGCCTTTTTTTCTGAGGCTCACACCCTCGCGGATTTTTTCCAACATGTCTCCGGTATGCTCGTCTTCGATGACCAGCTTGGCATCGCGCGTGAGCTTTACGGCGTAAGCCCCTGTCACCCGCAAGCCGGGGAAACAATCCGGCAGACAGAGTCGGACGATGTCATCCAGGAAGATGAAGGGCCTCACGCCATCGCGCGCCGGAAGTTCAACGAACCGCGGGCTGGCTTGCGTCGGGATTTCGACGAGTGCATGGCGGATTCCACCGTCCGGTGTCTCAAGTGTGACGATCAGATAGAGCTGGCGATTGTGAAGGAAGGGAACCGGGCCGTCACTGTCGATGAAGTGGGGCATGGTTGCCGGTTTCAACAGTCGTTGCCAGTAATCCCTGGCGAAAGCTGTCTGCCTCTCATCGAGTTCGCCATCATTCACAAACAGTATCCCGTGAGCGCGAAGCCCGGGAAGAATTCCATCCAGGTAGTATCGCCCGAATTCCTTCTGCAGGCGATCCACTTCCGTCCGGATCCATTCGAGAACTTCTTCAGGATCGAAATCTATGACCTCGCCATCCTCGGGTTCGGAATGTCGCAACGCGTAAAGCCCGGCCACACGCACGCGGAAGAACTCGTCCAGGTTTGACGAGAAGATGGCGAGGAAGCGCAGCCGTTCCAGCAAAGGAACCTGGGGATTTCCAGCCTCCAGCAGGACCCTGTGGTTGAAGGATAGCAGGCTCTTGTCGCGCTGCAAAAGCGGCACGGGTGAATTCATTGGCAAAAGGGGATCAGATTCGGAAATGAAAGCAAGCGGTTTTGCCGTGATTTTTTGAAACCATTGGAATCAAAACGATCCATTCGTTAACGTTTCATCGGTCGATCAGCTTTGGCGATAATCGAGCGGATCGAATTTTACCTTTTGCACACTTCGAGAATCGAAATTCTTCAGTCGAAATTTGCCAGGACGCACATTGTTCACGAACGCAACTGACAAAAAAAGGACATCCCATACGATCCAAGACGAGCCCAAGAAACACCAGGACTGTCTTTGTTATAAAAACACGCCCGCAAGCAATGCGGGGCCGCCGGCTTTACACCAGCGACCCCGAAGTTTGTAATTGTTAGGGAGATAACTCAACGAACGCAGTCAGGCTTTCGCGCAATCTTTTCCCTGAAACGCATCATCAGTTCTCAAGCTATGGGATGCTTACCTTGAGTCGACCATAAATTTCACCCGCATTGGCTGGCAGGGTGTAGTTGATGGTCGTGTCGTCCTCGGAATCCGGAGTGACCGTGGTCCATGGATCGTTGAGGTCGGGCGAAGTTTCGATCTCATAGGTCACGTCGCCATTGGCAACCGCTTCGGGGCGTTTGGCAAAACTAAGCAGTCTTCCAGTGAGGGTGCCGGCAGAAGTATTGGTGCCGTCGGTCTTGAGGTCCTTGATGGCATAGACGAGGAGGTTTGCCAAGCCGTCGTTGCCCACAGTGCCTGGTCCGCCAAGCAAAGGTGGCACTTGGGCTGCCGCCCAAGAGTCGTAGCCGCCCGTCACCGACATGTCGTGCAGGGCATAGCCGTTCCAGAGCATCTCGCTGTCGTAGCCTCCACCGTAATGCGGGCTGTTCTGTCGGGTGACCAAAATGTTCGCCGTATCGTCGGTGGCCGTCCAGGTAAAGGTCAGCACGGTCGGATGATCCGAGGCACCCGTCAACGCTGTGGACGGGCTGCCTTCCACCGAGATGTTGCCACCCCGCGGACTGGCCGAGATCCACTGAAACCGATAGGTATGACCGACCGTAAGCCCGGGGATGGCCGCACTCGCGGTCTGCACCGAATTCCAGCGGTAGTTGCGCATCAGCTTCCCGAACGGCGTGCCGCCATTCACGTTCGGCACGAGATTCTGCGCGTCCGAGTTCGTATTCTGGCCACCCCAATTTCCGATCAGGGCTGCCGTGCTGGTGCCAAAGGTCAGCCCGTTATCGAGCGTGATCGGTGCAACCCCGGCACCGCCGAAGTGATTGGCCTCGACGAGTGTTCCGGTATTCAGGATCTCAGCGCCGGTTCCTTGGGCTGTAACATCCAGCACAGGCATGACCGTCAATCCATACTTGTTCGCCAGGTAGCTGTTGACCTTGTTCTCGTCGGTGTCGCTGAGCGCGGCACTGAAACCGATGATCTCGGCCACATCAAAGTCCATCGTGCCGGTACCTTCATTCTTGCCGATCTGGTAATAGGGATAGGTTCCGATGTTCCCCACGCCATCGTTGTCGACGGTGATCTTGAGAAGCATGTAGTCTTGGATGTTGTAAAGCCGGAAGCCGGGACCATTGCCATATGGGACATCTCGGGAAACCGGTTTGCCATTCTTGGAAACAGCGGTTGGGAAATGATCCTGCCAGAATCCCGTAGTGCCATTGGCCATGTTGTAGCTCGATCCCCGCACCGAGAGAAAGACATCGGATTTGCGGCCAAAGAAAGAACCGCTGCCCCAGTTGGGATTCGGCGAACGAACGATGACGTATTGCTCTTTCACAATCGAAGTGAAGGGCACGGTGGTGCAGTTCAGAAAGCCGCCGCTCCTCAGGCGCACGGCCGGCCGGGAATTCACCTCGCCCGAGGCCAATGTCACCGTGCCGCCTCCTTGGGTGGCATTGCGCCCGTAGCCCGATTGATCGGGCCAGCTCGTGACGACCCCGCTGCCATTGGTCTGCGCCACGCTGGCATCAAACCAGCACATCATGTTGGCAGCGACGGTCGGTGGCGCCCCGACTGCGACTGTCAAGGTACCCGCCACTCCCGCAAAGCTGTAATTGGCCGCGGCCAAGGGACTGACGTTGTTGGTGATGGCGTAGGGCCCGACCGGCGAACTCAGGTTGGCTGCGGTTGCCAGAATCGGTGCACCCGTCACCGCTGCGGACGCGGCATTTTCGCCATTAACGAAGCCGGTGATCACATAGGTGAATGCCGGGTTGGCGGTCCCGGGAGAGCGGACTTTGTTGTCCGCGGTCACCGTCAGCACCGCCTTGTTCACCGTTTGTGAAAGGGCGGAGGCATCACTTGCAAGATACTGGCTGGATCCGCTGAAGTGTGCGGTGATCGCATAAGTGCCTGCTGACAGCAGACCGGGGGTGTATTGCGCCATGCCGTTGCTGGTATTGACCGCTATCGGGCTGCCCAGCGGACTGCCGCCGGAGTAAAACTGCACCGTGCCTCCCGTGGGAGTCGGAGCTACCGTGGCCGTGTAGGTTACCGACTGTGGATACGTCGAGGGATTGGCGGACGAGGCGAGCGTGGTGGTGGTGGTGACCGGAGCGACCACTGAGAAGGGGGTGGGGCTGTCCACCGAACTGGCGGTGGCCGACACACTGTCGGTGACGGTTGCATACACCTGATACGATTCGTTAGCCAGCGTGCCGAGAGCCTGGGTGAAAGCCGGACCGGCCCCGGTCTGGGGGCTTCCCACCTGGGCAAACGCGCCGCCGCCCGTTTTCTGATAGAACCTGACCGTGTAGGGACCGGTTCCGGACAAGACAGCGGCCGTCGCGGAAATCGACGAGCCGCTGGGAAAAACCTGGTTGGCCGACGGACTGTTCACAGCAACCGCAAGACCGAGTGTGGCATAGGGGTATCTGACGACGACGATGCCGGACCCGCCAGCACCGCCATCGGTTCCACCTGACCAGCTTCCTCCGCCACCGCCGCCGCCGGTACCGGCAACACCACTGGTGCCCCCGATGCCCGAGTTGGGGGGGCCGCCCGCGCCACCTCCGCCGTTTCCGCCAAGACCGCGGGCATTGCACGAATTCCCTCCGCCGCCGCCACCACCGCCAGCATACCACGTCGCGATGCCGGTAATGTCATAAGACAATCCAGCGCCACCAGCTCCCGCGGCTCCCGAACTAATCCCGTTTGATCCCGGCGCACCGGCACCACCGCCACCACCTGGAGATTCATTGGCGCCATTGCCACCGGCGTTACCTTGTCCACTGGTGCCCAAGCCCACACTGCTGTTGCGGCAGGGGCCTCCTCCTGAGCCACCGGCACGCCCTGCCGTATTATTCCATCCGCCTCCGCCGCCGCCGCCTATTGCGGAAATCGCACCGAACGATGAATTGCTGCCGTTTGACCCTTGCTGCCAACCTCCCGCGTTGGTTGCACCGGCACCGCCTGCTCCGACGACCACCGCACTGGAACCTGCTGAAATCGCTACGTTGGTGGAGTAGACCAAACCTCCGGCACCCCCGCCGCCGCCAATCACGGTGCCGCCACCGCCACCGCCGCCCACTGCCAGAACATCGGCAGTGACACCGGCCGGAACGCTCAAGGTGCCTGAGCCGGAAAAGGCATGAACGACATATCCAGGAACATAGGGCGGAGAAGAACGGGGATTGAGCCCATTCGAGTCCGTATAAGTGATCGCTCCTCCGCGGCCCTTGTTATCAGTCACTACGACCACAGTAAAAGTGTTGGTGTCGGAGTTCGCAGTCACCGGTGTTCCGGAGCTGTCGGTGACGGTGGCGTAAACCTGATAAGTTCCCGCGGACAAGGCACCGAGATTTGCCGTGTACGGCGCGCTCGTCACATCACCGCCCCGCTGGGTAAACGAACCCTCGGAGTCTTTCTTGGCGAAGAATTTCACTGTGAACGGCGCCGTGCCATTGTACAAAGTGGCGCTGGCCGTGACAGCCGAGCCGGCATCGTATTCTTGATTGTTCGCAGGACTGTTAAGGGCGATTCCCAGACTATAATAGACATTGAACCACTTGTGCATCAGGTATTGTTCGACCGACACGCGCTCCTCTTCGGTGAGCACGCGGTCATACATGATCACCTCGGCCTGGTACTGATTGCCAGAGTGATAGGTGCGGTCCTTGTTGAAGGAGTCGGCTTGCACATTGCCGGTGGTGATGACTTCCACCAGATTGAAACCGTTGTGAAGGTTCGTGGGCATGGCGTAGCTGGTTCCGTTCACCAGGTTTCCGTTCACATAGGTGGACCCTCCGGTGATGTTGCCGCTCGCATAGCCCGCCCACAACGCGTCCGCCGGGTTGCCGTCGGACGGACGGTGGAAATGGTATTGGCTGGCATCGGTCAAAAGGAAGCTGTTGCCTTTGAACACGGAAAAGACCGTGCGGATGCTGCTGTCCTGGGTGAAGCGCAAAGCCGCACTGCCGTTGGCACCTCCGCCGCCGTCGAGGTAGACCGCGCCGAGACCGGTTTCCGTGCCAGCATTGGCGATGTAAACCGGGGTTCTATTGCCGCTCGGCACCGTGGCGTGGGCGGCATTCGTGCTGCCGTCAGGCCAGTTGGCAACTGCGGCATTGTCGGCCAGACCGAGCGTTGATGCGTCGAACCATCGGGCATAACCCGCCACTGGTGGCGCCGCCTGCGCGTTTCCTGCCAGCAACGCCGCGCCCGCGAGGGCGAGACATTTCATGGCACTTCTTGTTTGGTGGATGATGTTGGGGATTTTCATGGACTCTATGATTTCATTGTTTCAATGGGTTTTATGCGGTTTTTCATGCCATAGCGTTAAGGGCGAATGCGGGAGACAAAAAATCCTCCGCTGAAAAGACATTCCTCAGAGGACAAAGCACAGCATTAGTCTCAACATTCGCTATCTAGTCAAGCAGCTGCCCCGGAGTCAACCACTGATTCCAATTTCTTTTTGTGAACGAAAGAGCGCCGCATTGCGAACGGCGGACAGGCGACAAAACCTCAGCCAGAGCATTGGAAAAGAGGGACGTGTCCGGTGGTCACACCCTACCGGGGTTAGGAACCGTTGTTGACCGCTTATATTGACTGCCATGGAAAAAGCCAATGAACAACCACGGATAAAAACGAACAACAATCTAACATGTCACCATGCGACATCCGCCTCTCAAGGTTGCATCGTCTCAATAAACGCAATTTATAATAATGCGCATATCCAAGGACCCCATGAATGGCGGCTGGAACGGGTGCCGGGACAGGAATCGCTGACAATTCCAAAACAGCATCGAATAGAAAAAAGACTTGGCAAGAAGATCGCTAAAGACGGTGACCCGAAGTTGAGGCAAACAGCGGCTGGGAAAACTGTTAGTTTGTTGATTTCTCTGCCCCTATCTCATGAAGTCCTTTTGGGGAATAGAGCCAGTCGTGGCACCAGTGCGAAGGACGCCTGGAGCGGGCTGAGTGAAGGTGTTGCTCATTTCCATAGTCTCTTGAGAACAAGCCCAGAGCTGTTCCACTGCTAAACATCCACCCTCAAGTCCCTGACACTCCACAACTCATTGCATGCAACCGCCGCTTTGCCTCGCATTTTTCTCGCACCATCCTTGCGTTTTTCGCTGAAGCGTTCTCGTGCCTTTGCAAAGGCTTCGTTCACAAACGCTTTGCTGCCGATGATTGCTCCATCGCTGAAATAGCGGATGCGGTGCAACAACATTTCTGCCAGCGCCAACTCGGGCAGAATGGTGTTGTTGTCGTCTTGTTTCACCTCGTTGGGATCAGGCTTCCCGCCGCCTTGCAAGGATTGTTTCGTCACCGCAGCGAGCTTTTTCTGTTTCGCCGCGCTGACCTCGACTCCCGCCCGACCACTCTTCCGTTCCAACGCCAACCCCATCATCTTGCGGTAGATTTTTGCCGCTTCCTTCCATTTCTCCGCTTCAAATCCAGCACCATGATGGCTCAAACAGGCTCGCACGAGGCCTTCGCGGGCCTTCTTGCCATTGCCTCTCGCGCCGCCGCCGATGGCTTCACCATAGCTGCTCCAACGGTATTGCGCCGGATCGCTGACCATGCCCGCCCTAACAGGATTGAGGTCGATGTAGGCCGCCATCGTCCGCGCCGCAATGCCACTTTCCACGATCACGCTCTTGAAGCGCTCCTCCCACAAGGTTCCCTTGCGCTGATGGCAGAGATTGTACCAGCGCGTCATGCGTTGCAGCACGGTCTTCATGAACTGGCTGAGGTCGTGCATGCGGT
>Ga0209400_1000696_pt1 | contig 29000 bp, 28 predicted proteins | sample M_130807_EF_Meta_FD_187313 | JGI IMG/M metagenome (GOLD analysis project Ga0209400, IMG submission 187313) | Freshwater microbial communities from Lake Montjoie, Canada to study carbon cycling - M_130807_EF_MetaG (SPAdes) (version 2) | ecosystem: Environmental > Aquatic > Freshwater > Lake... | reverse complement strand
TTGTACCGAAAGCAGCCCCCCTTCAGCCGTCGCCGAATAGAACGCAATCATTTCTTGTGTTCGATAAAATCCAGACAATCATACCCCGGCAACCGAGTGCTGCTATAAATGTCTATGATAGGTATGATGATTTTCTGGGGTGTTACGGGGTTGCTTGTGGGAATTGTTTTCGCGTCGTTTTTTGAGTGGGTTCTTCACAAGTATGTGATGCACAGGCCGCTGGGCAGTTTTCGCTATGCCTTTCGCGCTCATGCGTTGGTTCATCACCAGACATTCAAGGCTGATCACAGCTATCACTTGCAGAATGACGAGGATAAAAAAACCATTCCAATGTCATGGTGGAATGGTCCCGTGCTGATCATGATTGCGATGATCCCCTATGCGCTTGTATCGTGGTTGATCGGCGTGTGGATGTTCACGCTTGGGGGGCTGCTGGCATTCGCGCTGTATTATGGGACGTACGAATACCTGCATTGGTGCATGCATCTGCCGAAAGCACGGCGTGTGGAAAAGCCGCGCCTGTTTCAACGCATGAACGGCCATCATTTGCTGCACCATCGCTACATGCACAAGAATTTCAATGTCGTGCTGCCTCTCGCCGATTTGTGCCTGGGCACGCTGATGCTGCGTGCGAAAACAAATTTTGCCCAAGCTGTGGGTCCGGCCGTGCCGAACGTGCAACCGGTCGCGCCCGCTTTGGAAGTCGCGAAAAAAAGCATGAGTCCGGACTGAGTTTTTCCCACCTGCGAAAGTTTGTATGTCCACCGCGAATTCAATGACGCACCGGCCCATTCTAGCCGGTCGTTTGGGCGGTTTGAGTCTGGCCAGACAAGTGCTGTTTCTCGCGATCTGGCCCTTGTTGGAAAACGCGCTGACTTTTCTTGTCGGGGTGACCGACATTGTTGTTTCGAGTCGCATGGCCACTGGCGAAGCCCGGGTTGCGGTGCTGGATGCGATGGGGTTGGGCGGATATGTCGGCTGGTTTTTCAACATCCTGCAAGGAGCTGTCGCGGTAGGGGTGATGGCCCTGGTCTCCCGCGCCTCCGGTGCGAGGGATACGGTTCTCGCTCGAAGGGGTTTGTGTCAGGGGCTCTGGCTGGGACTTGCCGCAGGTTTCGGCTCACTTGTGCTGCTGCAATTCGGCTCGGCACTGTTGATCCAGAAAATGGAAATGAGCCCGCAGGCATCCGATTATGCGCAACAGTATCTCTCAATTTTGGCCTGGTCGGGTCCGTTCAGCGGCGCGATGATGGCCTTGAATGCGGCGTTGCGCGGATCGGGCGATACCCGTACGCCGTTTCTTTCAATGATCGTCGTGAACGTCGTGAATGCCGGATTGAGCACGCTTTTTGTTTTTGGTCCGGCACCATTCGGCGGACATGGGGTGTCGGGCATCGCATGCGGAACGGTATGCGGGTGGGCCGCCGGTTTGATTTCTGTATCGCTGGTTCTGGCGATGCGCAATGGCGTTGATGAGAACATCCTGCGCTGGTCGCGCGAGACGCTGTCCTTTCATCGCGAAACGATGTCGAGGATCATTCGTGTAGGAATCCCGCAGTCGATGGAGGTGGCGGGTATGTGGTTGATACATTATTATGGCATCCAGACCATATCGCATCTGCCTGCTCACGGAGCGCTTGGCGCGCACATGATCGCCATCAGGGTGGAGTCGATGAGTTTCATGCCCGGTTTTGCCATTGCCACAGCGGCGGCAGCACTGGCGGGTCAGTATTTGGGGGCTGGTTCAAAAGCCATGGCGGTGAAGGTCGTGCGATTTTGCTGGAAGATCAATGTGGCCGTGATGGCAATGCTGGGTTTGTGTTTCGTGGTTTTCCGGGAGTCGCTCGTCAGCATTCTGGCAGGTGACAGTCAGGAGCACCTGCGCATGGCGACGCCATTGTTGGTTGTATGCGCCTTTTCCCAGCCGGCTTTCGCGACCTGCATTCTTTTGAAAACGACGATGCGCGGGGCTGGCGCGACCCGCCTGGTGATGACGTGGGCGTTTTCCATCATGTTGTTTTTCCGCATTGGCGTATTGAGCTATTGGAAATCCACGGGCACACTCACGCTGGTCGGAGTATGGACGGTATTTGCCATCGACTTGACAGTGCAGGCGCTGGTTTTCTCATGGCTTCATTTCAGGGGCAAGTGGCTCGAGGCGCGCGTGTAAGTCCCGTTTTTTTCCGCGTTTTTACACGTACTGTGCTGGCCAAGAAGGTCGATTTCTGTATCATCGCGACCCGATGGTTCACGAACCCATAGTAGAAACCCGTGTTTTCGCTCCAGCCACAGTGGCCAACGTGGCATGTGGATATGATGTGCTGGGCTTTGCGATTGACTCTCCCGGCGATGAGATTGTTGTCAGGCATTCGGCAAAACCCGGATTGCGCATTACCCTGATCACTGGTGACAACGGCAAACTGCCCAAGGATCCCGAGAAAAACACCGCGGGGGTGGCCGCCTTGGATTTCCTACGACATCTTGGCATGCTGGATCGGGGCATTGAGATGGAGATTCACAAAAAGATGCCCTTTGGTTCCGGGCTCGGTTCTTCCGCTGCTTCAGCGGTGGCCGGGGTGTATGCGGTCAACCGCCTGATTGGCGAGCCGTTGACAAAAAAACAATTGCTGCCCTTTGCGATGGCCGGTGAGGCCAGTGCCGACGGCGCCTGGCACGCCGACAACGTGGCTCCATGTTTGCTCGGTGGGATTGTGTTCATCCGTTCCAACGAGGAACTGGACATCGCGCAAATTCCGGTTCCGAAAAACCTGTGGGCTGCAGTGGTGCATCCCGACATTGAAGTCCTGACCAAGGTGGCGAGGGAAATCCTGCCGAAGGAAATTCCCCTGCAAAATGCGACCCAACAGATCGGCAACCTCGGCGGTCTGCTTTGCGGTTTGATTCAAGAGGACTACGGTTTGATATCGCGGTCGATTCACGACGTGATAGCCGAGCCGCGACGTCAAAAATTGATTCCTGAATTTTACAAGGCCAAGCGGGCGGCCCAGGCGGCGGGTGCGCTCGGATTTTCCATTTCCGGTGCCGGTCCGTCGGTGTTCGCGCTGTGTGAGGGTGAAACGATCGCCCGCAATGTCGGCGAAGCGATTTCGCGGGTTTTTACTGAAGTGTCACTGGCGAATCAAATCCACGTCTCGCAGATCAATCCGCGCGGGGTTCATGTGGTGGCGGAACAAACCAACAAGTAACGTTGCGTGCGCTATCATTCCACCGCCAACCCCGGTTCACGGGTGTCGTTGAAGGAGGCGATCCTGCGCTCGCTGCCGGCGGACAACGGCTTGTACATGCCCGACACCATTCATCCGCTGGGCGATGCTTTCTGGGATGAGTGGCGCGATCTGTCTTTCGCGGAAATCGGCTTCCGCGTGGCATCGGCGTTTTTTGGTGAAGATGTTCCCGCCGCAGAACTGCGTGAAATCGTCGATGGTTCGCTGACCTTTGATGCTCCATTGGTGCAACTCGCACCCGGCGATTTCGTTTTGGAACTCTTTCACGGGCCAACCCTCGCATTCAAGGATTTCGGCGCCCGCTTCATGGCGCGTCTGATGGGCTATCTCACCCGAGGCGATTCGCGCGAATTGACCGTACTTGTCGCCACGTCCGGCGACACCGGCGGCGCGGTGGCTTCCGCATTTTACAAGGTCCCCGGCACCCGCGTGATCATCCTCTTTCCCAAGGGCAAGGTCTCGCCGTTGCAGGAGAAACAACTCACCGCACTGGGGGAAAACATCACCTCCCTGGAGATCGATGGCAGCTTCGACGACTGCCAGCGGCTGGTCAAATCGGCATTTCTGGACGCGGATCTGAGCGAGCGCCTCAACCTCACATCCGCCAATTCGATCAATCTCGCACGACTGGTGCCGCAAAGCTTTTACTATTTTCATAGTAGTCGTATGCTCCCGCCGGGAATCGAGCCGGTGTTCGTCGTGCCGTCGGGCAACTTCGGCAATCTCACCGCAGGATTGCTCGCCACGCGGCTTGGGCTGAAGGTGAAAAAATTCGTAGCCGCCACCAACCGCAACGATGTCGTCCCCGGGTATCTTTCCACGGGCCTGTATCAGCCGCGGCCGAGTTTGGCGACGATTTCGAATGCGATGGATGTCGGTGCGCCGTCCAACTTCGTGCGGATGCTGGCACTGTTTGGCAACGATTGGAAAAGCATGGCCGGAGACATCGATGGCATGTCATTTGACGACGACAGGACCCGTGCGGCGATTCGCGAAGTGCAGTCGTTGTATCAATATCAAATCGATCCCCATGGTGCCGTTGGCTGGTTGGCCGCGCGGAAATGGCGGGCGGCACATCCCGGCAATGCGACAATTGTTCTGGAGACCGCACATCCGGCGAAATTTCTCGAAGTGATGGAAGCGGAACTCGGACCCGGTTGTGTGGAAATACCCGAACGCCTCGCCTGTCTAGGCCGTCGTCCTTCGCACGCGGTGCCGTTGGGAGTCGAACAGCAACCCTTCCTCTCCTGGCTGCGCGGGCAGATTCGTTAGATCGAGCTCATGAATCCGCACATGTCTGGTGCCAACGGGCATTGCCATTCCACTGTTCCGTTGTTCCAGGGTAGCTTCAGTCGAGCAGCGTGAAGTGCCTGCCGGGGCATCAGCATGCGCTCGCGCATTTGCGGTGTCCAGCCGTGTTCAATGAAATCCAGAAAGATCGATTCGTCGGAGCCGTAGATTTTATCGCCGACCAGCGGGTGACCGACGTGGGAAAGATGCACGCGGATCTGGTGGGTGCGACCGGTGACCGGCAGACAAATGATTTCAGCAAATCTGCCATGAGCGGTTTCCCAGCATTGACGCACCTGGAAGCGGGTCAGGCTCGGGCGGCCTCGTTCATGAACCGTGCGTTTGAGCCAGATTGCGCTCGGTTGTACGAGACCCTGGCGAATGATCGGTTGATTCACTTCCGTTTCGTCCCAGTCCGGCCAACCATGGACGATGGCCGTGTATTCCTTTTCCGCCTCGCGGTATTGCAGGGTCATCGCCAGTTCGCGCGCCGCGGCGGTGTGTTTGGCGACGAGAACCAGTCCGCTTGTTTCGCGGTCGAGGCGGGTGATGATCGCGGGCTTTCCGCCGTTGGCGATTTCATAAGCCAGCAGGCCTTCCAGTCCGCCGAGCAGTGTGGGTTCGACCCGGCCGTTCGAGGGATGAACGATCAGCGGCGCGGGTTTCGAAATCACGATATAATCCGGGCTCTCATCGATGATGGAGAATTCAAGAATGGCTTCCGGTCCATCGTTCACGGTGGCACACTAGCAAATCCGCATCGGACAGGCAACAGGCAAGGCAGGTGGTTGACATCCTTCCCGGGTCGCAGCAACCTATCGAAATGAACAGGGCGGAGGGCAAACGGATCGCGGTGGTCGGCGGCGGCCCGGCGGGATTGTTTGCCGCGGAAACGGCAGCTTCTGCCGGTGCGGTGGTGACGCTGTTCGAAGCCAAAGCGTCGGTCGGCAGGAAATTCCTTGTCGCCGGTCGCGGTGGACTGAACCTGACCCATGCGGAACCACTCGGGCCATTTTTCCAACGCTACAGCGGACCGGAAATGCCTGCGGCCTTGTGGGAATCATTGCTGGCGGATTTCGACAACCAGATGATCCGCGAGTGGGCGGCGGGGCTGGGAATTGAAACATTCCAGGCATCGAGCGGTCGCATTTATCCCATGGAAATGAAAGCCGCACCGCTGCTGCGCCGCTGGGTGGCCCGGCTGCGCGATCTCGGAGTGGTCATGAAAATGCATCACCGGCTGGTGAAAATCAGCGCGAATAAAAATGTCGAACTCACCTTCGCCACTGCCCAGGGCGAGCAAGTGTATTCTGCGGACGCCGTGATCCTCGCACTGGGCGGTGGGTCCTGGCCGGTGACCGGGTCCGATGGAACATGGCTGCACATGTTGGAAAATCTTGGCGTTGCGGTTCGCCCGCTGGTCGCGGCAAACTGCGGATGGGAAGTCGCCTGGCCGGAGCATCTGGTGGAAGGAATTGAAGGGCAGCCCCTGAAGAACATCAAGGCTTCCGCTGCGGGACAACAGGCGGCGGGGGAGTTGATGCTGACACGTTACGGCATCGAAGGGGGAATCATCTATCAACTGGGGCCCGCCCTGCGCGGTATGGACGAACCTGAGATTTCCATCGATCTCAAGCAGGATTTTTCTCCAGAGGCACTTCGGCTGAAAATGGAGTCGGTGAAAAAAAACGCGATCATTGAGGCCAAGTCCCGTTGGCGGTTGTCTGCGGCGGCTCACGCGCTGCTTGTCTGGCGCGCCGGGGTGTTGGCGATCAATGATGTGGATTCGCTTTCCTTTCTGGTCAAAAACCTGCGCCTGCCTGTTCTGCGTCCGCGCCCGCTGGCCGAGGCGATTTCCTCTGCCGGAGGCGTCTGCTGGACTTCGATCAACGAGGGACTGGCATTGAACGGGCATCGGAACGTGTTTGTCGCGGGTGAGATGATCGACTGGGAGGCCCCTACGGGAGGATACCTGATGCAGGGGTGTTTTGCGAGCGGTCGTCGCGCGGCGATCAGTGCGCTTGCTTTGTGAAGGATTCCCTCTAGATTGGCATGCCATTTTATGTGGAAAATTCTCATCATCCTCGGGCTGCTGCCTGTGATAGCCTACTGGCTTGCGCGTTATCATCTCTATCGGAAAACCCTTGAGGCGGCTGGCGGCAACGATTGCCGGATCAGCACGGAAGACTTCGCCGAAAAAGTCGGTTACTCCGGGAGGATTCCGCGCAACCTGCAGGGCAAACGGTCGGCTGCGTCACTCGCGGAAATCGCGATGCTTGCCGCATATCAGCAGTTGCGGACAGGTCACGAAAAACTTGTCACGATGCGCATGCGGGCGGATTCCTTCGCACAGATCGTCGCGCCCTTTTCACTGCTTGTCGCGGTCTTCGCGATCATCGTCGGCAAGCAGGCGCTGATCTGCCTGACTGCTGTGGTGATGGTCAATGCGGCCGCCGCGTTGATGAAATTCTCCACCCGCGCCATAGCGATTCATGCCGCCACGGTGGCCGTCGAATTGGTCAGACGCGCGCGCATTCCGCGGCAGACCGATGAGGCCCTGATCGAAACCTGCACCCGTGCGATCTCATGGAAATGATCCCGGGAGGCCATGCGAAACCGGTTCTCGCGGGTGAAAGCACCCGCTTTTTACCTGTCGCAGTAAAAAACACATGTAGAACATTCTCACCGGTTGACAACGAGCCCCAACTGGTCAAACTCGCATCGCCAAGGTGGAGAAGCTTTTTCTTCAAGATGATCATTCAATCCTAAAACCATTGCCGTGTTTTCCAACGAAGACTTTATTCTCCCATTGCTGACCGAGGCAGGCTTGGTGAGCGAACATGTTGTCAATGCCGCCCGCCAATCGAGCGGATCACAATCGGTCATTGAAAAACTTCTTCAAGCCGGTCACGTCGGTCAGGAGGAAATTGCCGGGGTGATTGCATCCAGCAACGCTCTTGCCTATTACGACCTGGCGCGCAATTCGATCCCGCCGGAGGTGGCCAACAGCATCACGGACGAGGTGGCGCGGCGCTACCGGGCGGTGCCGGTGTACGATGACGGTTACACGCTGACCGTGGCGATCGCCGACCCGTATGATTTTGAAACCATGGACGCGCTGCCCCATGTTCTTGATCGTGATGTGAACTTCGTGGTGTCCACACCCGATGCCATCCAGCTGATCCTGAAGAGCATCTATGGTTCCACCGAAATAGCCAATGCTGCGGAGAGTGAGGACACAGCCGCCGCCGATGGTGATGCCCCGATCATCAAGCTGGTGATCAACATGCTCGTGGAGGCCTTCAACCACCGGGCGTCCGACATTCACATCGAACCGCTCGAGACCAGCGTGCGGGTCCGTTATCGCGTCGACGGCAAGCTGATCGAGGTGGCCAATCATCCCAAAAAACTTCTGCCCGCGATCATCGCCCGGCTGAAAGTGATGAGCACCAGCATGAGCATCGCTGAAAAACGCCTGCCCCAGGACGGTCGGATTCAGATCAAGGTTGCCGGGAAGGATGTCGACCTCCGGGTTTCCTCGGTACCTTCCAATCATGGCGAGTCGATCGTCATGAGGATTCTCGACAAATCGGGCCTGGTGCTCGGGCTGCCCGAACTGGGATTCTTTTCCGACGACCAATCGACCTTTGAACGCCTGCTCGCGCTGCCCGACGGCATCATTCTCGTCACCGGTCCCACGGGTTCGGGAAAAACCACCACGCTCTATGGTTGCCTCAACGTCATCAACCGGCCCGACAAGAAAATCATCACCGTCGAGGATCCCGTCGAGTATGAAATGGCGGGAATCAACCAGGTGATGGTCAAGGCGGACATCGGCATGACATTCTCGAACGCCCTCCGCGCGATGCTGCGCCAGGCGCCGAACATCATCATGATCGGTGAGATCCGCGATGCGGAGACCGCGAACATCGCCATCAATGCCTCGCTGACCGGACACCTTGTTTTTTCCACCCTGCACACCAACGATGCGCCGTCCGCCGTCGCCCGTCTCGCGGATATCGGCATCAAACGGTTCCTCATTGCCTCCGCCGTGCGCGCCGTGCTCGCCCAACGACTTGTCCGCAAACTTTGCCCGGCTTGCAAGGCGCCGATCGACTTGTCGGACAAGGAATTGCGCGCGCTGCGTTTGGATGCCTCGCGCATGACTGACGCGACCATCTTTGGCCCCGTGGGATGTGAGAAGTGCCGCAAGAAAGGCTTCCGCGGTCGGATGGGGATATTTGAAATTTTCGAGATCGATGACGAGGTTCGCCACCTGATCAGCGCAGAGCTTTCCTCTTCACAACTGCGCAAACGCGCCCGCGAGATGGGCATGCGATCGATGCGCGAGGACGGGATCCGCAAGGTGCTCGCCGGCCTGACCTCGGCCCAGGAGGTGATTCATGTCACCATGGCGGACTTCGATTGATTCCATCACACCCGTTCTTTTCCAACAAAAAAATTTCACATCATGGACAACCAACAGGTTCTCGACCTCTTCATTAACCGCGGCATGATTGATCGTGTCCTGGCGACCGACATCCTTGCGGAAATCGATCACAGCGGCAAGGAAATCGGTGAAATCCTCGCCGACTATCAGGTCATCAACCACCGCAATGACATCTGGCCGATGATCGCCTCGGAGCTTTCTTGCGAGATGGTCGATCTAACGAATTGGTCGCCCCCGGAGGAACTGCTGGCATTGATCCCCGCCGGTCTCGCCCGCCTTCACGGCGCCTTGCCGGTGAATCTGACCAACGAGGGGCTGTTTGTTTGTCTTGTTGACCCTCTCAATCCGCAAACAGTCGAGGACCTGCGCTTTGCCCTTGGAAGGGAAATCCAGCTCATGGTGGCTCCCGATTACGTTGTCGAAGACCGCATCAGCGAGGCATACGGTGGCGACGGCAAGGCGATGGAGGACATCCTCAGCCAGCTCGAATTCGGCGGCCCCGCCGGGACTCTCGGTGGCGATCTGGAGGCAGAGGTGAACTCCGCGCCGATCATCCGCTACGTCGATTTGGTGCTGTACCAGGCGATCAAGGAAAAGGCCTCGGACATTCATTTCGAGCCCTTTGAAAAGGAGTTCAAAATCCGCTACCGCATCGATGGTTCGCTCTATGAAATGGCGCCGCCGCCGGTTCACCTGGCACTGCCGATCATTTCCCGGGTGAAGGTGATGTCGAACATGAACATCGCCGAGCGCCGCATCCCGCAGGACGGCCGGATCGTCAAACAATTCGGCGACAAGCAGGTGGACATGCGGGTTTCTTCGCTGCCCACCCAGTATGGAGAATCGGTGGTGCTGCGGGTTCTGGACCGCTCGTCGGTCAATCTCTCGCTCGAGAACCTCGGATTGCCGCCCCATATTTTCGAATACATCACCGAGACGATTGAAAAACCGAACGGAATTTTCATTGTCACCGGACCGACGGGTGCGGGAAAAACCACCACGCTCTATGCCGCGCTGCGCCGCATCAATACCATCGATTCCAAGCTGCTGACCGCCGAAGACCCGGTGGAATATGACATCGACGGCATCATTCAGATTCCGATCCACGAGGGCATCGGGCTTGATTTCCCGAGAATCCTGCGCGCTTTCCTGCGTCAGGACCCCGACCGCATCATGATCGGTGAGATGCGCGACATCGACACCGCGCAGATCGCGATCCAGGCGGCGCTCACAGGCCACTTGGTTCTATCGACGCTCCACACCAATGACGCGCCCGGTGCCGTCACCCGTTTGATCGACATGGGATGCGAGCCGTTTCTTGTTGCGGCATCATTGGAAGGCGTGCTTGCGCAACGTCTCGTCCGCACCATTTGCAAAGACTGCAAGGCGCCGTATGAGCCCAATGAAGCCATTCTCAGCCAGCTTGGAGTGTCATCGCACGAAATCGGCGACAAGAGTTTCTACACCGGCCGCGGCTGCGACGCCTGTGGTCAATCCGGCTATCGCGGTCGTCAGGGACTTTATGAACTGCTCGACATCACCGATCCGATTCGCGAACTGATCATCGACCGCGCGCCATCGGTGGTCATCAAACAAAAAGCCGTGGAGTTGGGCATGCAGACCCTGCGCGAGGATGGTCTCCGCAACATCTACCTCGGCAATACGACCATTGAAGAAGTCCTAAAATACACGTAAGCCAAAAACAATCAATCATACTGAATTAAATTTATCCAGAATTGGCAAAAATTTCATCGCATTACATCGCACATCTTGTATTAAATTTTCCCCGTAATAATAAAACATAAAACCGCCAACTCGATCACATGCCGAATTTCCAATATCTTGCCATGGATGCCAAAGGTGAACAGACCTCGGGCACAATTGAAGCAGCAAATGAATCAGATGCGCTGTCGAAGCTCCGCTCAAAAGGATTGTATCCCACACAGATTGCCGAGGCGGGCAAGGTGGTGAAGAAATCCGCGAAAAAGAGCGCCGCCAAGACTGTCGGCAAGGGCAAGACCGGTGGTCGTCTGAAGCCGAAAGTGCTGATGATTTTCACCCGCCAGTTGGCGACCTTGATCGACTCGGGTCTTCCGTTGTTGCGCGGTCTAACGGTACTTGGAAAGCAGGAGCCGAACCTTGTTTTGCGCGGCACCATTTCCGCGCTCGGTGATTCCGTACAGGGCGGTTCGACTTTCTCGGAGTCGCTGGCGCAGCATCCGAAAATTTTCAACAAGCTGTATGTGAACATGGTGAAAGCCGGCGAGCTCGGCGGTGTGCTGGAGGTGGTTCTGAATCGTCTCGCCGAATACCAGGAGAAGGCGCACAAGCTGAAAAACAAAATTGTTTCGGCCATGGTTTATCCGGTGATCGTGATGTTCATCGCGGTGTCGATCCTGTTGTTCCTGATGATTTTCATTGTTCCCAAGTTCAAGGACATGTTCAAGGAAATGAACGACACGGAATTGCCGATGATCTCGCAGATTGTATTCGGTTTTTCGGATTTCCTGATCCAACCATCGATCTGGATCATTCCGAATGTCGTCTGGCTGCTTTTGATCGCCGTCGGAATCTATCTCGGCTTCGTCGCCTGGGGTCGCACGCCGAAGGGCCGCAAGGCCATTGATGCCATGAAGCTCAGGCTGCCGATTTTGGGTGACATCCAGCGCAAGAGTGCGGTCTCCCGGTTCTCGCGGACCTTGGGAACGCTGGTGACTTCGGGTGTGCCGATTTTGCAGGCGCTGAACATCACCAAGGAAACAGCGGGCAATGTGATCATCTCCCATGCGATCAGCCAGGTTCACGAGGCGGTGAAGGAGGGGGAATCGATTGTCACCCCGCTGCAGGCCTCGGGGGTTTTCCCGAACATGGTGATTTCCATGGTTGATGTGGGCGAGGAAACCGGGCAGCTTCCCGAGATGTTGCTGAAAGTCGCGGATGTTTACGACGACGAGGTTGACAATGCCGTAACCGCGCTTACCTCTATCCTTGAACCGATCATGATTGTGTTCCTGGCTCTTGTGGTGGGATCCGTCGTGTTCGCCTTGTTCCTGCCATTGATCAAGATCATCAATACCATGGGCGAGCAGTGATGCCGCCCTCAGCCTCCCCTAAAAATCCAATCATTATGAAAGCCAACAAGCCCGCCCGTCAGGATTTCAGGCATGGTGTCGCCCCAGGTTTCACCCTGCTTGAATTGCTGGTCGTGATCGCCATCATTGCCATTCTCGCCAGCCTGACCATGGCCGGGCTGGGTGTGATGCAGCGCAAGCAGGCCACTTCGAAATGCCAGACGCAGATCGGCATGCTCTCCAATTCCCTCGAGGAATACAAAATGGACTTCGGCAAATATCCGGTCGCCGTGGGCAATGGATCGAATACGTTGTACAAAGCGCTTTACTGGGACGGCGTGGGCGCGACCGCCACGCAGAAAATCTATCTTCCCGAGTTGGACCCTGCCAGCACGAAGCAGAAGTGGAGCAGCAATCCCGTGGCCTCGGCTTCGAACACGATCAAGGATCCCTGGGGCATTGACTACAACTACCGCTCGGGCTTGACCGAGACCGGCGAGGTGAACAGCAATTGCATCAATCCCGACTTCGACATCTGGTCCTTTGGTCCCGATGCTCAGGAAGGCAGCAACGGCGATAAGAAGTCCGCCGACAACATCACCAACTGGAAATAACCGCGCCGCACGGCGCGTTTCATACGAAAAAACGACCGTAGCGTTCGCGCAGTTGTTGCTGCCATTTTTCGATGAACGCCAGGTCCCTGACGCAAATCCAGGCGGCTTCGTGGTCGAATGCTCCGGCTTCGAGCAGGGGAAAAACCGCGGTTTTTTGTCGGGTTAACTCGGCCAGTGCCTGCTGCTGCTGTTCGACGGATTTTTGTCCCTTCTGCATTTCTGCCGCCATCATGGCTCTGGCCAGTTGGCTCTGGCATTGCTCATGTCTCCGCAGAACCTGGTCGGCTTGCTGAATTGTCGACCCCACCGCGGTGAACCAGTTGAGCAACTCACCATCCACCACGCCGCGAGTTTCGCCGCCGATGCCGGACAGTTCCAGCCAGTGCCGCAGCCGCCTTGCGGGGCTTTGCAACAGCCGGTAGGCCTCGCTCAATGTGGCGTCGGCAGATCCGATTTCACGGAGATCGTCTGCTCGATTTTTGCAGGCAATGCGATAGGCTTCCCGCAATTGCTTTTCTTCCAGCGCCAGCGATCGTGGCAAATCCAGCAAGGCAAAGGCATCGATCATGGCTGCGGACTTGAAATTGGGCGATGGATCATGCAGCGAAACTTTCCCCACAGGAACAGGTGACCAGGGCATTGGGATTGCTGACCTTGAAGCCGCCTTGTTGGAGGTCGTCCGACCAGTCAAGCTCGCTGCCGCTCACAAACAACGCGCTTTTCGGGTCGATGACGACATTGACCCCATTGCTCGGCACCAGGATGTCGCGGTCGCGCGGGCCATCGACGAGGTCCATCTTGTATTGCAATCCGCTGCATCCTCCGCCGATCACCGCGATGCGCAATGCTCCGTCGAGGCGTCCCTGTTTTTCCAGCAAACCGCGCAGATGGGTGGATGCAGAATCCATGACCCGCACCAGCTTCTCGTTGCCCACCTTGAAATTGATCGTCGACATGTGCCGGAGCCAAGATGCTTGAGAACCCGCGGGATGTCAAACCGCGATCATTTTTGCCCTTTTCATTTCGAGTCGGTCGGATATGCTGCGCCCATGCCGCGCGGTAAACTTCGTCCCATTTCGATTGCAATGATTTCCTTGCTTTTGATCGCATCTTGCGGAGGTAGTCCCGACCCGATGCCGAAGGGCGCGAAGAAGTCGGCTACAGCAAAAGAGATCAAAGCACCCGCCCCGCAACCGTTGCCGGGGCCGATTCCGCAAACGCCTCCACCGCCCGTGATCGCCGAGTCGGCAATCGTCGTGGATCTTGGTTCGGGGCGTGTGCTCTATGCGAAAAACGCGGATGTCGTGCGTCCGGTTGCCTCGACGCAGAAAATTGTCACCGCTCTTTGTGTCATCGAAGGCGGAGACATCGACAAGCAGGTGACTGTTGCCGCGGGCGACAGCCAGTGCGAGCCGACCAAGTTGGGCATCAAGGCCGGGGAAACATATTCGCGCCGCGAGTTGCTCAAGGTGTTGATGGTGAAAAGCGCCAACGATGTGGCCCGGGCGTTGGCGCGGGATGTCGGCGGCACTCAGGAGAATTTCGCAGACTTGATGAATGCCCGCGCGGCGCAGATGGGGATGCGGCAGTCACATTTCGTGAATCCCCATGGCCTGCCCGATCCTCAGCAGTTTTCGACAGCCCGCGACATGGCGATTGCAGCCCGCCAGGCCTACCGTTCGCCCTTGCTGCGTTCCTACTTCGCCACCAAGGAAATGACCTTCCAATTCAATTCCGGGAAAACGATCGAACTGGAGAACACCAACAAGATTCTCAAAACCGTTCCTTATTGCAACGGCATGAAAACCGGCACAACCAATGCCGCAGGCCGCTGTCTGGTGTGCACTGGTGAACTGGGCAATCGCGCCGCAGCCGTGGTGGTGCTCAAATCCAACACTCCCAATGTCTGGAAGGATTCTGAAAAACTCCTCCGTTGGGCGCTGGAAACACCCACTCGTTGATAGTAGTCATGCTTGTAACCTCGACGTTCTCATTGAAACCGGGCGACCAGGCCCCCGATTTTTCATTGCCCGATGCCGAGGGGCGGGTGTTCTCGCTCGATGAGGTCCGCGGCATCAGGGGAACGCTGGTGGTTTTTCTCTGCAACCACTGTCCCTATGTGATCCACCTGGCAAGCCAGCTCGGCTCCTTCACGACTGCGGCTGCCGCGCGCGATGTCAATACCGTGGCCATCAATGCCAATGATCTCACCGCCTACCCCCAGGATGGTCCGGGGCCGATGAAGTCCTTTGCCGCCGCCCAAAACTGGACTTTTCCCTACCTTATCGATGAATCGCAGCAAGTCGCCAAGAACTATGGCGCCGCCTGCACGCCTGATTTTTTTCTCTTTGATGCCCAACTGCGTTTGTATTATGCGGGCCAGTTTGATGATTCGCGTCCGAACAAGGGCGTCGCCACCGGTGCCGGTTTGCAAGGCGCAGTGGATGCTCTGCTTGCCGGCGAGCCACCGCCGGTGGATGTTTTTCCCGCCAGCGGTTGCAACATCAAATGGAAACCGGGTCAGGAGCCTGCGTATTTCGGCGGCTGAGCATCGATTTTCCTTCTCGCGTCCAACGGCGTCGCCGGGTAGAATCAAGGCCAACCCAACGGCCTGAACAATTGCGATGTTGGCGATTTTTTCGCAACCACCACCATGATGTCCTACAAAACTCCCGACATTTACATTGAGGAGATCAGTTCGTTGCCGAAATCCATCAATCAGCTCCCCACAGGCATTACCGCGTTTCTCGGGGTGACGGAAAAGCAGCCGGAGCCGGTGACGGGATTCCACAAGATCCACTCGCTTCAGGATTTCGAGAGGCTGTTTGGTTTGTCTCCTTCTAACGAAAAACCGGCACAGGGGCAGATTCCGGAACAGGGGTTCCTGCATGGTTCGGTTAGGCTGTTTTTCGACAACGGCGGCAGCTCGGCGTATGTGTATTCGGTCGGCACCTCCACGTCCTCGATGACGGCGCAGGATTTCATTGTCGGTCTCGACATCCTGAAGAATGAAAGGGAGCCGACACTTGTTGTGTTCCCCGATGCGGTGAGTCTGGGCAATGGCCTTGCTCAGGTGCAGAACAAAGCCCTCGATCATTGCGGGGAAGTCGGCAACAGATTTTGCATTCTCGATGTCCCGGCGCACGACTCCCTGCTCCAGGGCATCGCGGCTTTCCGCGGTTCGCTGGTGAGCAAGCATCTTGACAGGGGAGCTGTGTACGGTCCCTGGCTGTTGGTTTGTTCGCTCAACGACAAGTGGCAGGAAATCAAAGCGCGGAAGAATGCCTTGGATGGAGTGATGCGTGCCTATCAGGCGCAGGTTGTTTCCAGCGGTGCCGACTCTGCAGCCGCGAAAGCCCTGGCGGATCAAGTGATTGCGGCGCAACGATTGCTGAACACAATCGGCCCGTGTGTGTTCCCGGCCAGTGGTGCCGTCGCCGGAGTTTACGCCGCCGTGGATGCGCAGCGCGGCGTGTGGAAAGCCCCGGCCAATGTGGCGCTCTCCGGCGTGGTCGGACTGAGCGAGAGCATCAATGATGTTTCACAACAGAATCTGAACATCAGCCCTGACGACGGCAAATCGATCAACGCGATCCGCAGCTTTGTTGGCAAAGGTTTCCTCATCTGGGGCTCGCGCACGCTGGCCGGCAACGACAACGAGTGGCGCCATGTTCCGGTCAGGCGACTGTGTCTGATGGTTGAAGAAGCGATCCGCGAGGAAACCGCGTTTGTCGTTTTCGAGCCGAACGATGCGAACACCTGGATCAAAGTGAAAGCCATGATCGAAAATTTTCTAACAAATTTATGGAGACAGGGCGCGCTTGCGGGCACGACTCCCCGGGATGCGTTTTTTGTCGCTGTGGGTCTCAATACCACGATGACTGCGCAAGACATTCTCGATGGGCGGCTTGTCGTTGAAGTTGGCCTGGCCGCTGTGCGCCCGGCAGAATTCATAATCTTCAGGTTTTCCCATTCGCTTCAGTCGCAGTAATCGTGCAAGGTTTCCTTGCGCGAACGATTTTCCTGAGAAGCGATTTTGTCATATGATTTTCTTTGACCCGAGCGTCGGGATATCCATGGTGCAAACGCAATCTGAAATAAATCATCATGAGCACATATCGCAATCCTGTCGGTTGGTTTGAAATCCATGTGCAAGACATGGAGCGGGCCAAGGCCTTTTATCAAAACACGTTTCAGGTGACCTTGGAACATCTGGAATTCCCCGAGTATGAAATGTGGATGTTTCCCATGAATTCGGACGCTCCCGGCGCCAGCGGGGCCCTGTGCAAAATGGAGAATAAGGATTCGGGCGCGCAGGGAACCATCATTTATTTTTCCTGTGCGGATTGCGCTGTCGAGGCGGATCGCGCCCTGCAGAGCGGTGGAGAGATCGTCCAGGCAAAACGATCGATCGGACCGTATGGCTGCATTGCGATTGTTCACGATACCGAGGGCAATCTGATCGGACTTCACTCGATGCAGTGAGTTCCACAGGCTTTGTGGGAGATACCCACTTGCGCGAGAATTATCTCCTTGTGGTTGCGACACCTCGCGGCAAAGTGCTGTGCACCACGACATATGAAACAACAAAGGGAAAGCCGGTTTCGCCGCGATATCACAGCCATTGCCATTTTTTTGCTGATCCTTGAAGGACCATTCTGCCCTGCTGCGACAACGGTTGCCAATAGCGAATCCTCCGTCAAACTCAACATCATTTTCATCCTCAGTGACGACCTCGCGCAGGGCGATCTCGGATGTTATGGACAGAAGTTGATCAAGACTCCGCGACTCGACCGCATGGCCGCGGAGGGAGTGCGTTACAATCAGGCCTACTCCGGCACCTCGGTTTGCGCCCCCTCTCGTTCGTCGCTGATGACCGGACTGCACATGGGTCATTGTCCGATCCGTGCCAACCGCGAAATCAAACCCGAGGGCCAGATGCCGCTGCCGGCCCAAACACTAACGGTTGCCCAACTGCTTAAAGAAAATGGCTACGCCACCGCCTGCACCGGCAAGTGGGGCATGGGTTTGTTCGATACCTCTGGCAGTCCGTTTAAGAAAGGTTTCGACCGTTTTTTCGGCTACAACTGCCAGCGTCACGCGCATTCGTATTTTCCGTCCTACCTTTACGACAACGACAAACGAATTGCGCTCGACGGCAAGACATACTCCCAGAATCTGATCCAAAAATCCGCGCTTGAATTCATTCGCGAGTCTGAAGAGAAGCCCTTCTTCCTCTTCTATGCGATCACCTTGCCGCATGGCAATCATGAGATCGATCAACTTGGAATTTACGCCGACAAACCTTGGACCGAGTTGCAGAAAACCTATGCTGCGATGGTCACACGGCTTGATCACGATGTGGGGGAAATCCTCGACCTGCTTGCCGAACTCAAAATCGACAATCGCACGCTGGTGATGATCGCCGGCGACAACGGGTCATCATTCAGCCCTGGATCTGAGATCGGCAAACTCTTTGATCAATCGATGGGAGGCAGGTTGAGAGGTTGCAAACGCGGCATGTATGAAGGCGGACTTCGTCAGGCCGCCATCGCCCGCTGGCCGGGCACGATTCCCGCCGGACGCGTCAGCGACGAGCCTTGGGCGTTCTGGGATTTTCTGCCAACTGCCGTCGAATTGGCAGGCGGCAAGGTTCCTGCCGGGCTGCAAGCGGATGGTCGCTCGCTCGTCTCATTCCTTAAAGGAGGCCCCGCGCCGCAGCGCGAATGTTTCTACTGGGAGCTTCACGAGGGCAAACCGATCCAGGCCCTGCGTTTCGGCGATTGGAAGGCGGTGCGCAATGGAACCGGCATGCCGCTGGAACTTTACAATCTCAAGACCGATTCCGCGGAAACCAAAAACCTGGCAGCGACACATCCCGAGCTGGTTGCCCAAGCCGAGTCACTTATCAAGAAGTCCCGCGTCGACGATCCGAACTGGCCGATGCATCCTGGGAAAAAATAAGCGCAAGTCCATTGAGCAACTCCCGCAGCCTGGATTTCAATCGCAGGGCGCTTCGTTGGGTGGAATCTAGCGATGTGAGACAGCGTGTTCCGCCCCGTGACTGAGCAGAATGAATTTTGCAATCGTGCTTGTGCGAGCCGCGCAATGTGTTGTAGGAATTCCTTGCGTTCACAAAACCGACGTGAAGAATTCCTTGCTTTGACCATGGATATGACTGCCTCCGAAAAACAGAGATATTGCAATGCTTTGCAGCCTGCCAAGAGCGTCAATTCCGGCGCTCTGACGCTGCGAAACAAAACGAACATTCTCCATGTCGCTCCATTGCTGCTCGCCGTAATGCTCAGCCAGTGTGGGGTGCCCGTTCCGCCGAGTTGTTCGCACGTGCCCAAATCCTCGCAAGTCCCCGCCGACTCTTTGATCGCAGCGGCAGCGGCGGAATGGGGCAATCTTTCCGCCTCGTCGCAAGGTTCCGAACGGCGCGCGTCTACGGAGCGCTACAATGCCGCCGTCGCGAAACTTTTCGACCAACTCCGCTGCGGTTCCGCTTCATGGGAATCGCGCGCTGCTACGATAGGAACACGCATCGCCGGTGCCAGCTCCGCCGATGTCGATCCTGCGTCGCTAGACGCACTCTTTCCCGCCTCCACGGTGGGCAACCACAAACTCAACAAACGCCAAACCACGGAAGGAGTCGGCCTACCTTTGGTCGGATGGAAAAAAACGTCACCCGTGGGACAACACCGTGAGAAATTCCTTCTGCCCAACGGTTTGCCGTATAACATCACCGCCGTCCTGGCATTCGAGGGCGGCGCGCCGGTGTGGCATTTCCAAAAGAGGTTCAAGCAGGAGGAAATCAAGATCGGCGGCTCCTCCCGCACTCTCGCAGCGGACTGGTCGGCTCCCAATGAGTTTTATTGGAGCATGTGTGAACTGGACGACCTGCTGGTTCAGAACGTCATTCTGCCCGACCGTTTCACCGAGGAAACCGGCATTTATTTCCTGCAGCCTTACGATCCGAACAAAATACCTCTTGTTTTCGTGCACGGTCTCGTTTCGAGTCCGGATGCCTTCAAGAACGCCATTAACTCGCTCGTGCCCGAACCCTGGTTTCGCAAGAATTACCAGATCTGGCTCTACAACTATCCAACCGGAAACCCATGGATCTTCAGCAGCCTGAACTTCCGGGAAAAAATGCGCGAAGCCTGTGCCTATGCCCGCTCCAAGGGTCCGGATCAAAACCTCAATCGCATGGTGGTCGTGGCCCATTCCATGGGTGGTCTGCTCACCCGTTCCAGCATCACCGATCCGGGAAATGCGTTCTATAACGAATATTTTGACAAACCAATCGATCAACTGAAGATCTCGGAAAACAGCCGTCGGATGATCCGCGACGGCACGCTTTACAAACCGCTGCACGAGCCGCGTCGTGTCGTGTTCATGGCTGTGCCGCACCGTGGCAGCCCGGTGGCAACATGGGGACCATCTGTTTGGTTCTCGCGCCTGATCCGGTTGCCGAAAACCCTGACCATCGGGCTGCTGGACACCGCGCTGACCACTGTCGGCAAAGTCATGCAGGGGGAGGACACGTCGGGCCAGATGACCTCGATCGGCAGTCTTTCTCCCAACAATCCCGCCAACCTAGCCCTCAACAAGCTGCCCCTTCCGCGCGGCGTCACCTTTCATTCCATCATCGGTGACCGCGGGAAAGGCGACACTCCGAACAGCAGTGATGGCATTGTTCCCTATTGGTCGTCGCACGTCACCCCGGTCGCCTCGGAAAAAATCGTTTCCAGCAACCATGGAGTACCCGACAATGCGGATGCCGCAGTCGAACTCAAACGCATCCTGAAACTCCATCTGGGCTCCAAGTGACTTCCGCAATCGTTTCGAGGAAACAGCAAACATGCATCCGCATTGTTCTGAGTGGCACTTCGGCGTGCCTACCTGCGTGAAGAATCGTCCGGACACGGCGATCAAGCTAGGGAAAGGATTGACAAGAAATGTCGCAATCAAAAGGCAGGGAACGATCTCCGAGCGTTCCGGTGGGGGGCGGTCGTGCATCACCCTAACCTGATCTACCTTCACCCCACGCCCTCGTGCACCAAAAACGCCGATGAGTCAGGAAGGAAGATGACCCGTCAACCATCCTGCCCCCACCGGATCGCTAGGGACAGCGATCCCTGCCTTTGAGCATCTCCCTGGCTTGATCGCTGTGATCGTCCGGAGGCCATAATGCGCTTTACAGACGAAGGAGGAACTTTTAGAAAAGCAGCATGACTTCGCCGGAATCACCTTATCAAACGCCTAACAACCAGATGACCAACCAACCGCCCCCGGATCTTGCGGTTGGCAACGTGCGCGAGCCCGGAGCGATCAAAACCTTCGGTGTGCTGCATCTGGTGATCGGCGGACTCGGCTTCATCGCGGTGCTTTTCAACTCCGTGGCGGCCGTCTTCAGTGACAAGATCTCCCAATTTCAGGCGGACATGCCCGGACAGAATTCCCGAATTCCCGAGATCCAAAAGGCCTACATGAATGAAATGCTGCCGTTCACCTGGGCTTCGATCGCTTTCTCGCTGATCCTCACCGTGATGCTGGTGCTCGCCGGCATTCATCTTTTGAAGATTCGCGAAAAGGGAAGAATCCTCTCCGTGCGCTATGCCTGGACTTCCCTTGCCACAAAGGTGCTCATTCTGATCGGCACGATTCTCATTGTGATGCCTGCGACGAAGCGCATGACCGAGCAAATGTATGAGGGAATTCCAGCCTCTGCTGCAATGAACGGTGCCATGAGCGGGATAATGCCCGCCATGCAGCTCCTTTCGGTTCTCGCCACTTGTATCTACCCGGTTGTCGTGCTGGTGATGATGAACAACGCCTCGATCAAATCCTATCTCAAAAACCGTTAGGCTGTCACCGCGCCGCGGTCGTCATTGATGCCCGATTTTTCGAGGAAGTATTCATAGCCGCCCGAGTAGCGGGTGACAGTGCCCTGATTGATGTGCAGCGTCGTTGCCGCCAGCGAGCGGATGAAATGCACGTCGTGGGAAATGAACACCAGCGTGCCTTCATAACTTTTCAAGGCGGAGACCAGCGAGTCGATCGACAGAATGTCCAGGTGGGTGGTCGGTTCGTCCATCAACAGCAGGTTCGGCGGATTGACCAGGAATTTCACCAGATTCAAGCGCGATTTTTCGCCTCCTGAAAGCACCGGCGTGCGCTTTTCCACATCGGTGCGGCGGAACAGGAACGATCCGAGAATCGAGCGCGCTTCATCATCGCGCAGGGTGGGACAGGCAGCCATCACTTCCTCCAGCACGGTGTTGTCGGCACTCAACGATTCGGAGCGATGCTGGGAATAGTAGCCGATTTTTGTGGCGTAGCCGATGTCGATCTTGCCCGAGTTGATGGGAATCACCCCGGCGAGGATTTTCAACAGGGTCGATTTGCCGGCGCCATTCGGACCGACGAGGACAATCCGGTCGCCGCGTTCGATGGTGAGGTCGAGATCATGATAAATCTCCCGGGTGCCGTAGGACTGCGAGATTTTTTGCAGTTCGATGACCTTTTGGTTCGATCGTGGCGGCTGTGGGAAACTGAATTTGAATGCCTTGCGGGGCGTGCGCGGTTTTTCGACGCGTTCGAGTTTTTCCAGAAACTTCACGCGCGACTGCACCTGCGATGCCTTGGAAGTGACCTGGCGGAAACGGTCGATGAACTCCTGATGGCCTTCGATTTCCTTTTGCTGGTTACGATACGACTGCACTTGTTGTTCGTAGCGTTGCTCGCGCTGCTGGAGAAAGGCCGAGTAGTTGCCGGGGTAGGTGATCAACTTTGCCGCATCGGGATCGATTTCCACAACCGACTCGACCAACGCATCCATGAAGTCGCGATCGTGGGAGATCATCAGAATCGCACCGGAATAGTTCAGCAAATAGCGCTGCAACCACAGCAAGGAAAGCAGGTCGAGGTGGTTGGTCGGCTCGTCGAGCATCAGCAGGTCCGGTTCCATGACCAGCAGTCTCGCCAGATAGGCGCGCATGATCCAGCCACCGGAAAACTCCCGCGCCGCTTTGTGGAAGTCCGCCTCCTTGAAGCCGAGGCCGTTGAGGATTTTTTTCGCCTTCGGCTCGAGTTGATAGCCGTTGAGGTGGTTGAACTGATCCTGAGCAGTGGCGTAGGCGGGATCGCCGTGGGTGTCCTTCGCTTCGTGTTCCCGCATCGTCCGCAGCAGTCCCACCATCTCCGGCGAGACACCCATGGCGATCTCGATGACGGTTTCATCACCCGGAGAACCGGCCTCCTGGGCGAGATAGCCGGTGAGCGAGTATTCGTCGCGCTCGATGCTTCCTTCATCGGGGCTTTCCTCGTTGAGAATCATCCGGAAAAGTGTCGATTTCCCCGCGCCGTTGGGTCCGACCAAAGCCACCCGTTCACCCCAGTTGATGGTCATTTCCGCTTCGCGCAGCAGCGTGCGACCGCCAAGGGTTTTGGAGAGTTTGTGAACGGAGAGCATAGGACCACGCGGAAAGTGCAGCAGAAACGGCGGATGTTCAAGAAATTATGGAAATGATATGGTTGTGATTTGACGGCATGCCGACTAGGCTGCTGTGGCAATGAAACACTGGTTGATCAAAAGCGAACCAGAGACGTTTTCCATCGACGATCTCGCAAAAGTCAAACGTGAGCCCTGGAGCGGAGTGCGGAACTACCAGGCCCGCAATTTCATGTGGAAAGAAATGCGCATTGGCGACCTCGCGTTGTTTTATCACAGCAACGCCAAACCGCCGGGCATCGTGGGTGTGGCGAAGGTAGCCAGCGAGCCGTATCCCGACCCCACCCAATGGGATCCCGGTTCGGAGTATTTCGACCCGAAATCCAGCGAAGACAATCCGCGTTGGTGGCTGGTGGACTTTGCCATTGAAAAAAAATTCGCGGAGATGATCCCACTGGAAAAACTGCGCGGCATCAAAGCCTTGGCCGACATGGTGATTCTGCAAAAGGGCACCCGGCTGTCGATCACGCCCGTGGCTACAAAGCATTTCAATGCCGTGATGAAACTGGCCCGGTGAACGAGTTGTTGCACCATCCCGCCGCTCTGGCGATGGCCCTGCTGGGTGCCGTCTGCGTGGGACTGGCGAAATCCGGCTTCACCGGCATCTCCCTGGTTTCGGTGTTCCTGTTCGCCGATCTTTTCGGTGCGAAAACTTCGGTCGGACTGGTGCTGCCCTTGCTGATCATCGCCGACCTCACCGTGTATCCGGCATTTCGCGAGCACGGCTCATGGAAGCCGGTATGGAAATTGCTGCCACCCGCGCTGTGCGGTCTCGCCGCCGGATACTGGGTGCTGACGGTGATCAACGACAAACAGGCGAGTCATGGCATCGGTCTTTCCGTGCTGGTGATGGCGGCGGTGCAATCGCTGCGTTCATGGAAACCCCGGGCCTTCGATGAAATGGCCCACTCGCGCGGATTCGGCATCGCGGCGGGGGTGACCGGTGGCATGGCAACCATGATCGCCAATGCGGCGGGTCCGGTGATCCAACTCTACCTGCTGTCGAAACGCATTCCGAAAATGGAACTGATCGGCATCAGCGCGCGGTTTTTCCTGCTCATCAATTTGCTCAAGCTGCCGATGAATTTCCAGCTCGACCTGATCAACCGGGAAAGCCTGCAACTCAACCTGATGCTCGTTCCCGCCGTCTGGCTGGGCATTTTCAGCGGTCGGTATCTTGTCAAAAAAGTGCCGCAACGCATCTTCGAAATGCTGGTGATCGTCTTCTCCGTGGTTGCCGGCGTGCGACTGTGTTTTTTCTAACGGAAATTGCGCAGCTCTTGGTAGTTTTGATAGGCGAAATAGAGCATGAATATCGGCATCATGATGCCGATATGGAGCGTCAACAGGGTGATGGACGCCAGCACCGCGACACCGATGCTCACTTGCAGCGCGAGTCGGCGGCGCTTCGGCCCCATCGCGGCGAAAAGCATCTGGCCGCCGTCCAGCGGAAACACGGGAATCAGATTCAACAGCGCCCAGAAGATGCTGATCGAAGCCAAATCCCAGAGAAAGCCTTGAAACGAATCGGAAAGCCCTTGGGAAAAATAAATCACCACGAAGGTCGCGACCCCCAGAATGATTTGCACCAGAGGTCCCGCGAAAGTCACCAGGAAACTTTGCACGCGGGTGAACTGCGAGCCTGGAAACGCAGCGAGTCCGCCAAAGCTGTGCAGCACGATGTAGGGCCGGGCTTTGTAGATTTTTCCGGTGAGTGCGTGACCGAGTTCGTGGATGAAGATCGAAATGAAACCCGCGATCACAAACAAGGCAATGCCGAGAGCTTCGTTGGCTGTCGCTCCTTCCCTTCCATAATTGGATCCCAGCAAGGCCATGATCACCCAGAACCAGGGCTGGATTTCCACGGGTATGCCAAAGAAGGTAAATCGTATCATCGGCGGTGAAGATGCCGTGCTTTCCCGAAAATGCAAGCTCCGCCTGTGATGGAAACGTCCTTCGCGTCCGACGGAATGCAATCCCCGCCACGCTAATTCTTGACCGTTTCGTGTCCGTCCTTCAGCATGCTGCGGTGCGATTTGCAATTCTCGGCAGTGGTAGCGGCGGCAACGCCACATTGGCTTCGGCCAACGGTTTGACCATTCTGATTGATGCCGGACTCAGCGCGCGCCAGTTGACGACCCGGATTGAAATGATGGCGGTCGAGCGCATCGATGCCATCCTCCTCACTCACGAACACGGCGATCATGTGCGCGGACTGAAAACGTTTCTCAAGAGCCGCGACATTCCCATTTATGCGACCAGTGCCACCGCACATGTCCTGCGCGAAAACGGCATCCAGGCGAAATGGAAAACGTTTGAAGCCGGGCAGGGGTTCGCGATTCATGATTTGCGGGTTGAGAGCTTTTCGATCCTTCACGACGCGGTCGATCCGGTCGGTTACGTGATACGTTCGCAAACCAAAAACCTGGGGATCATCAGCGACGCGGGTCACGTCACCCAAAGTGTGATCGAACAACTCAAAGGCATGCACGGACTTTTTCTCGAAGCCAACTACGATGAAGACTTGTTGGCGTCCGATACCAAAAGGCCCTGGAGCATCAAGCAACGCATCAGTTCGCGGCACGGACATTTGTCCAACAAACAAGCCGCGGAGCTGTTGCAAAGCATCGGACATCAGCATCTTCGTCACGTTGTGCTCGGTCACTTGAGCGGCGATTGCAATGACAGCCAGCTCGCCACCGCCACCGTGAAAAACGCCCTTGCGGGCAAGGGCCTGGCGGATGTCGAGGTCTGCTGCGCCTGCCAGGACGAACCACGGGGCTGGTGGCAGTTGTGACAAAACTTCCTCCCCATGACCCGGCATGCGCTCGTTTCTTCGCGACGCGACTTTGAAAACCTCGAATCATCAGGTCGCGGAAAACGCGTGTCCGTCCCGTGCTGAATGATAGCTTTGTCGACAGCGGAACATCACGCTTCCCTTGTCGGGCCGGAATGAGTAGGATGCGGTCTGCATGGCAGCACAAACGACAGATCACGGTCCGCCGGTGAAACAGTTTTCGGTAATGTTGCAAAACCGGGTCGGCGCCCTGGCTGCCCTGGTGAAGATGCTGCGCATGTCCGCCATCGAAGTCATGGGCCTCAGCGTTCAGGATGCCCGGGATGCGACGATTGCGCGCATCGTTGTCAGTGACCCGGAACAAACCGAGCAGCTTTTTCTCGAAAAAGGGATTCCCCACACGGTCTGTGAATTGCTGGTGGTCGAGTTGAAGGAGGCAGGTCCGAACCTGTTGCAGTGTCTCGACCATTTGATGGGCGCGGAAACCAACATTGATTTTGCCTATCCGCTCTTGCCCGCATACCGGGGGTATTCGTTGCTGGCGCTGCACGTCGATGATCTGGAGTTCGCAACCTCCGTTTTGAACAGCGCCGGATTTGTCCTGCTGTGGCAGGACAGCCTGAGCCGTTGAATCGGCGGATGATGTCGCCGCAATGTCAACCGGCGGCCAGTTCCTCGCAGCTCTTGATGTCGAGCTTGCCCGATGCCAGCATGGGGATGTCCTTTGCGGCAATGATCCGTTTGGGGCACCACAGCGAGGAAATGCCGGCATCCATCAGCTTGTAGCGCAGATCGATGCATTCCTGTTCCAAAGCCATGCCTGCCACGCTGGACAGCAATACGATCGCCTCACCCTTCTGTGCATCCGGGACACCGACGACGGCAATTTTCCTTTCGCCCTCCTGGTCGAGCGCCAGAGCTTTGGAAATGGCCGCTTCGAGGGTTTCATGAGGAACCATTTCACCGCCGATTTTGGAAAACCGCGAAATGCGGCCTTCGATGAACAGGAAACCTTCTTCGTCGAGCCGTCCGACGTCGCCGGTCAGAAACCAATCATCCTTCAAAACCTCCGTGGACTTGGCGGGATTGTTGAGGTAGCCGTGGAACACATTGGCGCCCTTCAACCAGATCAAGCCTTGCTGGTCAACAGGGATGGATTTTTCGGTGGCGGGATTGGTCAGGCGGATTGCGATTCCCGGCAGCATTTGTCCCACCGAACCATTCCGCGAAGTTGGGATCACCGGATGGATGCCGTCACCCGCCGGATCGGGAAGATTCAGGTTGGTGGCGGGCGAGGTTTCCGTTAGACCATATCCCTCGTAGGGACGGATGCCGAACTTTTCCTCGAAGGCATCGGCGAGCGACACGGGAAGTTTTTCCGCTCCCGTCACCACCAGCGACAGGGAACCGAGTTGTTCCGGTTCCACCCGTTTCATGTAGCCGCGCAGGAACGTGGGGGTTGAAAGCAGGATGTTGATCTTGTGTTGGTGGATCAGTTCGGCGATGCGCTTGTTCTCCAGTGGATTGGTGAAGGTGACCAGTTCGAGTCCGGCGAGAATCGGATACCACAGCGTGGCGGTGCAGCCGAAGGAGTGGAACAAGGGCAGGCTGCCGAGGATTTTCGTCCCGGCGGTGGCTCCGAGACGGGAGTGGAATTGCAGTTCGTTGGCCAGCACATTGCGATGGGTCAGCGGCACGCCCTTGGGTTCTCCTGAGGAACCCGAGGTGAAAAGCAGAACCGCTTCATCGGTCGGAGCGATCTTGTTGATTCCCAAATGCGAGGCGAGCGCCGATACGGGCATCATTTTTGTCAGGATCATCCACTTGGCAATGTCCCTTTTGAGTGCCGGCATGATGCGTTCGATCAGAATCAGGTCGCGGTTCGGCGGCCACGGGAAGGAGGGGAATTTTCTAACAAAAGGATCGACGGTGATGAAGCGGTCGAGGCCGGCCTGTCTCATGGCCGAGCGCACCGCCTCCTGGCTGGCGGTGTAGTTCAGGTTGACCGGGACTTTTCCGGCGAAGATCACCGCAAGATTGGCGATCAATCCGCCCTTGCCCGGCGGCAGCACGATTCCCACCCGTGGTTTGTCGGTCTCCTTGCGGATGAGTTTCGACAGCACGATCGCCGAGCTGAGCACCTTGTGGTAGTCGAGCGCCGAATCATCCGCGCCATCGAAAATCCGGGCGGAGGCGGAAAATTTCTTCAGCCCCTTCAGCAGTGCGACCCCGAGGTTTTGTTTGAGAAAAGTGCGTTGGGAGAATGCCTCCTCATGTGCCAGCAACAGCCGTTCCTGAAATGCCGCCGTGGTGGCCTTGGTTGCCGTGAGCGGTTCGGCGACGGCCATCACCGCCTGGGGAAGATCCGTCGGGTTATCGATCGTGAATCCTCCCTCGCGCGGCGCATCGACCGCGATGGGCAGCACGGGCAGTCCGAGTTGCAGCAGGGTTTTGAGAACCTTGGTCGGGATATGGCAGGGCACGGCGGATCGGGCGACGACATCGCCGGGGATGAATATCAGCAGGCCGCTTTTTTCCAGTGCGGATTTCAATTGCTGACCTGCCGTCGCCGGAGCGCTGTCGTCGGCGGAAAACATCAGCCCGGCTTCGTTTTGTATCAGGGCCTTGATGTCCTCATGGAGAACCGCGTTTTCCTCGATCAACCAGGTGATGGGACGGGGCGCGAAGAGTTTCTTGAACACCGTGATTTCGTGGCTGGACACCCGGCCTGGAATGACCAGCATGCCGGACTGGGGAATGCGGTCTTGGCCGATGATTTGGTAAAGATTCATGGGAAGTGACGGTTGCAGGCGAAGCGAAGGGCAAATCGAAGCATGCCGGAAAGGAGATACAGGAATCAGGCGGAGAATACGACAATTTGTTTCGATCAATTGCATCGCGCCTCGATGCGTCCAGGGCGGCAGAGCGCCCGACCGGCTGCGTTACTTGCGCGGGTCGAGAGTGGCACCGGGTTTGGCCGGGGATTTTTGCTCCGCCATCGGAGCCACGACCGG